>WNGJ01000532.1_pt1 | contig 93575 bp, 83 predicted proteins | sample 5400611 | NCBI WGS metagenome assembly WNGJ01 (sample SAMN13153375, study PRJNA577476) | soil metagenome | isolation source: 40 cm soil or saprolite under Garry oak tree replicate 1 | place: USA:California | collected 2016-06-15 | reverse complement strand
CGCAGGATCCGCGAAGTAGCTGCCCTCCCCGTGTGCGATGGGCACCCGGAGCACCTCGCGCTCGTCACATTGCGACGTGAACTGGAGATCGGTCCGCTCGACCACGAGATTGGTCCATTCGCAGCGAAACTCGAGCGACGTGTTGCGGATCAATGCACCGGGAAGGAGTCCTGCCTCGCACAGGACCTGGAAGCCGTTGCAGATGCCCCAGACCAGGCCGCCCCTGTCCGCGAACTCGCCCACCTGCTCCATCACAGGCGCAAATCTCGCAATCGCGCCGGTGCGGAGGTAGTCGCCGTACGCGAAGCCGCCGGGAAGGATCACGCAGTCGCAGCCTTTGAGGTCGGCGTCCTTGTGCCACAGGTAAGTGAGCTCCTGGCCCAGCACCTGGTCGATCACCCATCCGCAATCGCGGTCCGACCACGTCCCGGGAAAGACCACAACTCCGAACTTCAAGTAGTGGCGAGCCTCCGACTTCCGCCGCAGATCCGCGAGATAGGCGGGCGGAGCCGAGGAAGGGGTGGCGCGACGAGGAGCGCAATACCTACTGGGGTCCCCGCGTCGTGGTCGCGGGGGCAGCGACGGAGCGCCGGGGCCCCTGACGCAGGCTGCAGCGCCGCAGGCGCCCGCCTGTCTGGCTCGCGCAGATGCAAGGAACTTCGGGGGCTCACCACTACCTGCGCTTGTGCTCCGGCTCGATGTCGAAGCGGAAGTCCTCGATCACGTGATTAGCGAGCAGCCTCTAGCGATCACGGCAGGTGACCTCGGCGAGAGATTCGGGGCACAGGTGGTCCAGATGCTAGGCGCGGCCGAGCACCGGAGCGAGCGCATCCGTCGATGCGTGAGCGAGGAGCGGAGGTCGCAACGACGCAGATGGGCCGCATGGGCACCGAAGATCCGTCGAGGGGCTCCGGCCGGGATCGCGAGATCAACTTTCGTTCCTTGGTTTGCGCGGAAACAGCGGCTTGCCCACCAGACGTTGATACGCGGTCAGGTAGCGCAGGCGGGTTTGCGTGACCACATCCTCGGGAAGCCTCGGGGGATCGCCTTCCTTGTCCCAGCCCGAACGCGTCAGCCAGTCGCGCACGAACTGCTTGTCGTACGACTCGGGCGAGGTGCCCACCGCGTAGGTCGCGGCGTCCCAGTAACGCGAGCTGTCGGGCGTGAGGACCTCGTCGATCAGGATGAGCTCGTCGCCGATCTGCCCGAACTCGAACTTCGTATCGGCGAGAATCAAGCCGCGCCGCGCCGCGAACTCCGAGGCGTATTTGTACAGCTCGAGGCTCGCGTCCCGGAGCTTCGTCGCCAGCCCTTCGCCGAGCTCCTTTTGCATGTGCTCGAGGGTCACGTTCTCGTCATGTCCGGTCTCAGCCTTGGTCGCGGGGGAAAACATCGGATAGGCGAGCTTTTCGCTCTGCCGCAGGCCGGGAGGCATCTTCTCGCCGGCCAGGGTCTGCGATTCCTCGTACTCCTTCCAGGCGCTGCCTGCGAGGTAGCCGCGCACCACGCACTCGAAATCGATGCGCTTCGCCTTGCGCACGATCATGAAGCGGCCCGCGAGCTCCTCCCGAAAGTTCTTGAGCACCGCGGGCAGGTCGGGGACCATGCCTGAGATCAGGTGGTTCGGCTGGAAGGTATCGGTCTGCGAGAACCAGAAGATCGATAGCTGGGTGAGGACCTTGCCGCGGTCGGGAATCCCGTTGGGCAGCACATGGTCGAAGGCCGAGATGCGGTCGGTGGCGACCATCAGCAGCTCTTTGTCGTTGACCTCGTAGGTGTCGCGCACTTTGCCCCGCGCGAAGAGCTTGAGGGGTAGCTCGGTGTCGGTTAAGGGCGGTCCTGCGATCACGACAGGAAACCTCGGCGAGAGATTCGGTGCACAGCTGGCTGAGATGCTAGGCGCGGCCGAGCACTGGAGCGAGCGCACCCGTTGATGCGCGAGTGAGGAGCGGAGGTCGCAACGACGCAGATCGGCCGCATGGGCGCCGAAGATCCGCCGAGGATCTCCGGTCGGGATCGCGAGATCACGTAGCGGATACTCCCAGACCCAGCCGCTCGAAAGCGAGGTCGGTGTGCTCGAGGCCGGACCAGGGGTCGAAGACTTTGTCCATGCGCGAGCCGACCCGCTTCATCACCTCGTCATTCTTCTCCAGCAGCGCCCGGAAGCCAGGACCAGCGCCCTCCATGGCTTCCATCGCGGCCTTCTGGACGACGAGGTAGGCGTCATCTCGCGACATTCCGCTCTCGACGAGGGCGAGCAGGACGCGCTGCGAAAACACAACGCCACCCGCGAATTCCAGGTTCGCGAGCATTCGGTCCGTACGCACCTCGAGCCCGCGCAGCACCTTGTTCATCTCGATGGCCATGTAATCCACGGTCGCGCACGCGTCCGGAAAGATGATCCGCTCCGCGGACGAGTGGCTGATGTCTCGCTCATGCCACAACGCGGTGTTCTCGAGAGCCGTCACAAGGTTGCCGCGAACGACCCGGGCCAGGCCGCAGACGCGCTCAGTGAGCACTGGGTTCCGTTTGTGTGGCATGGCGGAGCTTCCCTTCTGCTCTTTGCCAAACGGCTCGAACGCCTCGCTGATCTCGCTTCTCTGCAGGTGACGGATCTCGGTCGCAATTCGCTCCAGCGTCCCCGCCGCGATGGCAAGCGCCGACATGAATCCCGAATGACGGTCGCGCGCGACAACCTGCGTCGATACGACGTCCACCTTCAGGCCCAACTCGGCGCACACGTACTCCTCCACCTTCGGGTCGATGGTGGCGTGGGTTCCGACCGCTCCGCTCACGCGTCCGACCGCGGCGTCGTCGGCCGAGTTCCTGAGCCGGTCCATCGAGCGGTCGAGCTCCGCCACCCAACCGGCGACCTTGAAGCCGAACGTGATCGGTTCCGCGACGATGCCGTGGGTCCGGCCGGCCATCAACGTGCGACGGTGACGGATCGCGAGGTCGGCCGCGGCCTCACGCAGTTTCGCAAGCTCGTGACCGATGAGCTGCGCCGACTCGACCATCTGGACGGCCATCGCCGTGTCATTGAGGTCCTGGCTGGTCATGCCGAGGTGGACGTAGCGCGCCTCGGGCTGCCCGATGGACTCGTTGAGAACGGTGAGGAACGCGATCACGTCGTGGCCGACGCGCGCCTCGACCTCGGCGATCTTCGCGGACTCGAACGTGCCCTTGCGGATCTTCGGCAGGGCGGATTCGGGGATGCGGCCAAGCGACGCCCACGCTTCGCAAGCCAGGATCTCGATCCGCAGCCAGAGCTCGAACTTGTGCTGGTCAGACCAGACCGCTCGCATGGCGGGCGGCGAGTATCGCTCGATCAAGAAGGCATCCCAATCAGCAATGGGCGACGGGGGAATTATATCGGGCACCGGCGGATCAAGATCTTGTTACCCAGGGATGCTCAGCCCCAAGATTTGGTGGCCAACCAGGCAGGGCCGCTGGAATTAAGCGGCTGGCTTGATAATCGAGGCTTCCCTCATGATCCGATCTCGCAACAAGATGATTCGATCTCGTAACCAGCTTCGGAAGCTCCCCGTTTGAAGCGGCACAGGCTGAACCGCCGGTGAGCGACCCGTCCCGCGACGAAGAGCGCGATCTCGTCGAGCACGCCAAACGGGATCCCCGCCAGTTCGGGGCGCTCTACGACCGGCACTTTCAGCAGATTTACAGGTTCGTGTATTCAAGAGTGAGGGAGCAAACCGCGGCCGAGGACGTCACTTCGGAGGTCTTTATCAAGGCTCTGAAGGCCATGCCCCGTTATCAGGACACGGGGCGACCGTTTGCTGCCTGGCTTTACCAGATCGCGGTCAACGCGATCGCCGACCGCTACCGGACGCTGCGTCCGGCTCAGACGCTGGACGACTTCCACGACCTATCGGTCGCCGGGCCGTCGCTGGACGATCTCGCGGCGCACCGCGACGAGCTGCGGCGCATCTGGGCCCTGGTGGAGTCGCTGCCGAACCAGCAGCGGACGGCGCTGGTGCTCAAGTTCCAGGAGGACATGAAGATCGAAGACATCGCGGTCGCGATGGGCAAGTCGGCCGGCGCCGTCAAGCTGCTGATCCATCGCGGCGTGACTCGTCTGCGCGATGAGGCGTCGAGCCTGAGGCCGGTGGAGTGAACGCATTCCACGACCCCGAGCTCGACGACGTCCTCAAGGACGATGACCTCCGGCACATCGCATCGATGCTGAAGGCAGCGAGCATGCCCGAGCCGCCGCTCGACGAGGCGTTCCGGACCGGGCTGCGAAGGCAGCTCATGAACGAGGCATGGTCAATGACCCAGGGCCGCAACTCCTGGTGGCGTCGCGTGTTTGCGCCTCCTGCGCTGGCCTGGGCAGGAGCCACCGCGGGCCTGCTGCTGATCGCGTCGCTCGTCATCACGAATGCCCTGCAGCAGCCTGGCGGCTTCGATCGGGTTGTCATCCATGGCAACGTGGACGGCAATCGCAGCGTCGCGCTCCAGCAGCCCATCCTCGTCTCGTTCAACCAGCCCATGGACCACCCGTCGACCGAGCACGCGGTGCAAATCACGCCCGCCACGACGGTGACCTTCTCATGGGAGGCGAACACACTCGCCGTGCAGCCCGCCAGCGGCAACCTCGCACCCAACACCCAGTACCAGGTGACCATCGGGCCAGAGGCCAAGACCGCCGCCGGCAAGAAGGTGGCCGCGCCCCAGACCATCACGTTCGTCACCCAGCCGCCCGTGGCGGCGACGCCATCGCCGACTCCGCGCGCAACGCCGGCTAATGTGCTCGGCGAAAAGCAGCTTGCCCCGCTGGCCGGAGCGAGCTTGCTGAAGGGCCAGTGGTCGGCGGACTCTTCGACTCTCTATGCGATCGACGGAAACGGCGCTCTCAAGGTCGTGCCCGCTAACGGCGGCGGAGTGACCGTGATCGCTCCCGACGGCGTGACCTCGCTATCGATCTCGCCGGCCGGCGACCGCCTCGCCTACATCCGCAATGACAGGATCGAAGTGCTGACGTTTGCTTCGGGTCAGACAGAGGCCGTCGCTCCAACGCCGGCACCGACCCTCGTCGGATGGGCGAAGGACAAATTGCTCTGGGCCGCGGTGGATGGAATCGACACTCAGGCCGGCGACGGATCCACGCAGCATCTCGGCCAGCTTCCAATGGCCGGTGTGGCGGCGTGGGTCTCGATCGCTCCCGACGGAACGCACGCTTCCTATACCCAGGACGGCAAGCTGTTCGTGCTCGATCTCGGCACGGGCAAGAGCGCGCAGCTCGGGCAGGCCGATACCGCGTTCGCCATCTGGTCGCCGACCGGCCACCAGGTGATGTACTCGACCGCCGACAATCTGATCGTCGCGGACACGCAGGGCGTCACTCAAGCGACGCTTCCGCGTGGTGACGCCAGCTGGTCGGCCCAGGACGCAATCCTCCTTGGCGGGGACACCAACCTCTATCAGGTTCGACCGGACGCCACGAACCTGACCAAGCTGGCGAGCGGCACCTATCGATCGCCGCTCTGGGCGCCAAACGGCACCACGTTTGCATTCCTCCGCGGCGGCAGTCTGTGGCTCGCCACAGCGCCCGCACTTCCGCCTCAGCCAACGGCTCTGGATCAGGCGGCGAATGTCGTCGACTCATTCATGAAGGCGCGGGTAAACGGAGACGCCACCGTCGCGGGAACTTTTCTCGACGACAACGCCAAGAAGGCTTACGCCGGCGGGGGCTTGAACCTGATCGTTAACGGCGACCCGAAGCTTTCGCGGACCTACAACCTCACGCAGGTGGTCGTCGGCACCGACCCGGACTCTATCCTGTTCGTGGTACGACTCGTGTTCACCCACGGCAAGATCGACGTCACGGACCAGGAAGAAAACCTGACCTTGATTCGCGACGCAACGACCAAGCAGTTCGTGATCGACCAGGCCACCGCGGGCGCGCACCACGAGCTCGGCAAGGGCGCCGAGGTCGTCAGCGTCGACGTTCAGTCGGACACGGTGAAAGTCACATTCGACAGCGACCTGGACCCCGGAACGACCAACGAAGGCGTGATGATCATCGACTCGAAGGGCAAGCAGCTCGACGCGACCGTCAACTACGCGAACCGGACGGTGACGCTGAGCGGCCTGAACCTCAAGGAAGGCTCGCAGTACCGGCTCGTCGTGCTGACGACGGTGCGCGACGTCCTCGGTCAGAACATCGCGTCCGAATACGACCTCGACGTGCTGGGGCCCGCGAAGAGGCACGGCAACAACAAGAACGTCACGACGCCTTCGCCCTCGCCGAGCCCCCTTCCAGCCGCCTAGAGCCGCTCCATGGCGTGGGCCGCGCGGCACAGCGCGGTCACCGATCCCGAGTGAACGATCTCTCCGTCGAGGGCCGCTGTCAGGGCCTCGCTGAACGGAAGACGCAACACCTCCATGTCCTGCTCGTATGTCTCGGGGCTCCGCGCGGACTCGGTCAGGCCCTCCGCCAGGAAGAGATGGGCGCTACCGGTCAGAAATGCGGCGCCATGGACCACACCCAGCGGCCGGTAGCTCGAGGCGACGAGACCCGTTTCCTCCGCAAGCTCGCGGCTCGCGCACTCCATGGGATCCTCGCCGTGGTCGAACGTCCCGGCGGGCACCTCCCAGGACGAGATGTCCCATGCGTGCCGCCACTGCCGGACGAGCACCGTATCGCCGTTGTCGAAATAGGGCACGACAAAGGCCGAGTCGGGATTCTCGACCACCGTGTACACCGCTTTGGCGCCGTCTGGGAAACGGATCACGTCGTCGCGCAGCACGAAGCTTCCGGACGTGCCTCGTGTCGTGGTTCCGGCGACGGCGAAGGGCCGGCCGCTTGTTGGGTGTCCGAGCCTGGCTATCGGCGCACCATCGAAGCGACGGCCGCAGCAGCGGCCGCGACGTGTCGGGGATCCGGGCCGTAGTCGAAGGGCGACCGGTCGGCGGCGAGCTTCTGCGCCTGCTCGACCAGCTGAGGATGGTCCTCGATGAAACGCGTACTCAGGTTCCCTGCCCGGAAGTCCGGGTTGTCCAGGATCGCGCGGTGGTACGGGATGGTCGTCGCCGGCCCGACCACGACAAACTCACGCAGGGCACGGCTGGCCCGTGCGATCGCCTCCGCGCGATCGGTCCCGTGGACGATCAGCTTGGCGACGAGCGAGTCGTAGTTCGGCGGCACATCGGAGCCGGGGCCGAAACCCGAATCGACGCGTACCCCGGGTCCCGCGGGCGCGACCCAGCGAGAGATTCGCTTGGGATTCGGGATGAATTTGCGCAGCGGGTCCTCAGCGTTGATCCGCATCTCGATCGCATGGCCTTTCCACTCGACATCGCTTTGCGCAAAGCTCAGCTCGAGCCCCGCTGCAACGCGGATCTGCTCCTTGACCAGATCGATCCCGGTCACGGCCTCGGTGATCGGATGCTCGACCTGCAGCCGCGCGTTCACCTCGAGGAAGTAGAAGTTGCCATCGCTGAAGATGAACTCCACGGTGCCGGCGTTCACGTAACCCGCCGCCCGCGCGGCGCGGATCGCCGCGTCCCCCATCGCGGCGCGGATTTCCGGCGTGAGAGCGGGAGACGGCGTCTCTTCCATGATCTTCTGGTGGCGGCGCTGGATCGAGCACTCGCGCTCGCCGAGGTGCACGGCGCTGCCGTGGCTGTCGCAGATGACCTGGATCTCGATGTGGCGGGGATGGAGCACGTATCGCTCGAGATAGACGGTCGCGTCGCCGAAAGCCGAGCGAGCTGCTTGAGCCGTGCTCTCGATCGCGGCCTCGAGCTGGGCCTCCGACTCGACCACCTTCATCCCGATGCCGCCGCCGCCGCCTGATGGCTTGAGCATCACCGGGAAGCCGATCTTGCGCGCTTCGTCGCGGGCGTTGCCGGGGTCCACCGCGCCAGTGCCGGGGGTAACCGGCACGCCGTTTTTGGCCGCCAGCTGGCGCGCCGCCAGCTTGGAGCCGAGCGCCCGCATCGCCGATGCGGGCGGGCCGATGAATTTGAGCCCGGCCGCATCACAGGCCTCGGGGAATGCCGGCTTCTCCGCGAGAAAGCCGTACCCGGGGTGGATTGCCTCGGCGCCGCAGTCGTGCGCGGTCTGGACGATCCTGTCGAGCTGCAGGTAGGACTCGGTCGCGGCCGCACCGCCGATGTGGTGCGCCTCGTCGGCGTAGCGGACGTGGATCGCGCCACGATCGGCATCGGAATAAACCGCCGCGGTCGCGATGCCAAGCTCCCGACAGGCGCGCATGACGCGGATCGCGATCTCGCCGCGATTGGCCACCAGGATCTTCTTGAAGAGCTTTTGCTTCAACCGATCGCCAGCAACGGCTGGTTGGGCGTGACCACCTGGCCTTCCTTGACGTAGACGGCGCTGACCTTGCCAGAGACGCTCGTGACGATGTCGTTCTGCATCTTCATTGCCTCCAGCACCGCGACCACGTCGCCGAGCTTCACGTCGTCCCCCGTCTGGACGGGAATCTTCACGATGAGTCCCTGCATGGGAGCGATCACCGTTCCCTCGGTGATCTTCGGCGGCGACGGCGCCGTGTTCCCACCGGATGTCGGCGCGGCGTTCGTGGCCACCACGGAGAGACCGGCCCCGCTGACCCTGACCTTGAACACCTCACCCTCGACCTCGACGTCGAACTCGGCCGATTGGCCCCCCGCCTGCGCCGGCGCGGGCTCTTGAAGCGCCGCGTGCACCGGCGCCGGCTTGGGAGCTTCGACAGGCGTTGAGGCCGGCTTCTGGCCGTCCTTGTTGTTTGCTGGTGACGCGCTGCGGTGTTCTGGTTGGGGGCCGCGCATGTAGTCAGAGGCGAGGCTCGGAAACATCAGCTGGATCAGCACCGCGTCGTCGGTCGGCTCGTGGCCCGCCTTCTTGACCACCTGTCGCGCGGCCTCCAGCTGCGGCTCCAGGAGGTCGGCCGGCCGGATTGTGATCGGCTCCTCGCGGCCGAGCACCAGGCGCCGCAGCTCGTGATCAGCAGGCACGGGTGGCCGTCCATAAAGACCTTGCAGGTAGTCCTTGAGCTCCTGCGTCACCGTCGCGTAGCGCTCCCCACCGATCACGTTGTAGACGGCCTGGGCCGCGATCATCTGGCGGATGGGCGCTACAAGGGGCGGGTAGCCGAGGTCTTGGCGCACCCGGTTCGCTTCGTCCAGCACCTCGGCGAGACGCCCGGCGGCGTTCTGTCCGTTCAGCTGGTGGTGGATGTCTTCGAGCATGAACCCCGGCATGTGGTAGCGGAGGATGCTCGCGTCAACGCGGTCGGCCAGCGGACTGAGGTGTTCTATATGCCGGTCCTTCAGCTCCTCGACCTCGTGCTGGACATCCCACAACTTGTCGAGGTCGAGGCCGGTGTCGTATTCCCCGCCTTCGAGAGCGGCGATAACGCTTTCTGCGGCCGGCTGCGAGACTCCCCAGGCGAGAGGCGACATGGCGACGTCGAGCACGTCAGCCCCGGCCTCGACTGCGGCCATGTAAGCCATCGGCGCCATTCCGCTCGAGCAGTGCGAATGCACGTCGATCGGCACCTTGACCACGTGCTTGAGGGCGGTGACGAGCTCCCATGTGGCCTGTGGGCTGAGCAGCCCGGATGTGTCCTTGATCACGATCTCATGGCAGCCCATGTTGACGAGACCCTTGGCGAGCGAACCCCACAGCTCGAGGTTGTGCGCGGGCGAGATCGCGTAGCTGAGCGCGCCCTGCACCTTCTTCCTTACTTTCAGCGCAGCTGCGATCGAGGCCTCCATGTTGCGGATGTCATTGAGCGGGTCAAAGACTCGAAACACGTCGACCCCGCATTTGGCCGCATGCCTGATGAAGAGCTCCACGACGTCGTCCGCGAAGTTGCGCTTCGAGACGAGGTTCTGGCCTCGGACCAGGGCCTGGATCGGGGTATTCGGCGTCACCTTGTTGAGCTTGCGCAGGTACTCCCACGGGTCTTCGTGGATGCTGAGCTGGGTCTCGAACGTCGCCCCTCCGAAGGCTTCCATCGCGGCAAACCCGATCGAGTCCATCTTGGCGGCGATCGGCAGGATCTCCTCGGTCCGTAGGTAGCCGCCCAAGAGCGACTGCTGGGCGTCGCGAAAGGTGGTATCGACCAGGCGGACCCGCGCTTTCTTCTTGGCCACTAGGTCGCCAGGGCCGCTCGCATCTCGCCATGACGCTGCTCGACCTCCCCGTCGTGGAGGCCGATGATCCTGGCCGCAAGCCAGGCCGCGTTCTTCGCACCTGCCTCTCCGATCGCGACCGTCGCGACCGGAATGCCGGCCGGCATCTGGACGATCGAGTAAAGGGAGTCGACGCCCTGCAGATGTTGCGTCGGTACGGGGACGCCGATCACGGGCAGGTCGGTCCACGCGGCGACCACGCCAGGAAGATGCGCCGCGCCGCCGGCCGCTGCGATAACCACCTTCAGCCCTCGCGAGCGCGCGCTGGTCGCCCATTCCATGACTCCCCGTGGGTTGCGATGGGCGGAGCACACCTTCAGCTCGTGCGTCAATCCGAGATCCTCCAGGACTTTGACGCAGGACTCCATGAGCGGCAGGTCTGATTTCGAGCCGAGAATGACGCCGACGACTGGCTTCACTAAACCGCCTCCTCCACGAGGCCGCTAGGGTTGGCCGCCCGATCTTTGGCCCCCAGCCAGCGCATCTGCGTCGTCGGCCCCTGCGCTACTCGCTCAGGCATACACGATGCGTTCGCTGCGTTGCTCGTCGCCTCCCAGCATCTGCGCCGCCTGGATGACCAAATCTCTCGACGTCACCCTTCATCGGCCTCCTGAGCTATGTCGTTGCGAAAGAAAGCTCCTTCGAATCGTACCTGCCGAGCCCCGGCGAGGGCGATCTCGCGAGCCTCGGCGACAGTCTCCCCCAGCGCGACCGACGTCACGACCCTTCCGCCGTCGGTGACGAGTCCGACGCCCGGTTCATACCTCGTCCCGGCGTGGAAGATCAAGGCTCCGGGCGGGATCTCAGTCAGGCCGCCGATGCGGTGGCCGAGTGTCATTGCCGCGTCGTCCGGATAGCGGCCCGAGGCGACCACGACTCCCACGCAGGCCCGCTTGCTCCATCTCAGGTCGGGATGCCCGGCAAGCCGACCTTTGGCCGCCGCCAGGGCCAGGGCGACGAAGTCGCTCTCGAGCCTCGGCAGCACGACCTGGGCCTCCGGGTCACCGAACCTCGCGTTGAACTCGATCGCGCGGATGCCATCTTTCGTAAGCATCAAGCCCGCATAAAGCACCCCGCGAAACTCGTCGCCCGATGCCGAGAGCTCCTTCAATGCCGGCCGCATGACGGATTCGACGACCTCCTCGACCACCGCGTCGTCGACATCTTGGGGCGGCGAATACGCGCCCATGCCGCCGGTATTCGCGCCCTGGTCACCTTCGTGGGCTCGCTTGTAGTCACGCGCGGGCGCGAGGGCGATCACATCGGTGCCATCGGTCACGGCGAGGAGCGACAGCTCAGGGCCGTCGAGGCGCTCTTCGACGACGAGCTTCTTGCCGCTCCGCCCGAAACGCTCCTCGACTAGCATCTCGTCGATTGCGTGATCGGATTCGTCGACGCTCCCACACACGATCACACCCTTGCCGCGAGCAAGCCCATCCGCCTTGACCGCGACGCGCCCATCGCGCTCGCGCGCCCACGCTTTGGCCGGCGCCGGCTGGGTGAAGACCTCGAACTCCGCAGTAGGGATGCCGGCGCGCTTCATCAATGCCTTGGCGAAAGACTTGCTCGACTCGATGCGACCCGCTCCACGGTCCGGGCCGAAGACGTTGAAGCCTGCATGGCGGAGCGCGTCGCCGACACCGGCATCGACCGCGGCCTCGGGGCCGAGCACGATGAGGCCGAGCCGCTCGCGCTTCGCGAAGTCGACCAGACGCACGACGTCGGTTGCGCCGATGGCGATGTTGCGCGCCATGCCACCGGTGCCGCCATTGCCCGGCGCGCAGTAGACGCGCTCGACCAGGTCCGACTGCACGCACTTCCAGACGAGCGCGTGCTCACGAGCGCCCGACCCAACGACCAGTACCTTCATGGGTGGTTCATTGGAGCATGGCCCGCGCCGAGGCCGTCACGATCTCGCGCGCGTCGCTCCAATCGACCGCTTCTGTATCCCGCCGCCAGTAGCGATGGCCTCCAGCGCGCCACGAGCCGTCTGCGCGCCGCTTCTTCAGCAGCAGTTCGATGCCATCGTGGGCGCGGGGATCGGCGAGGATGCCGAGCATGGCCAACGCACGCAGGCCGTGAAAGAAGTCGTAGTGCCAGTAGTGAGGCCAGTGGATGTGCAGCCACTCGTCATTGATCACTCGGCCAGTGGTAGCGGATTGAAACAGGTGGTGTTCGAGGAGTAGCTCACCGGCGTGCAGCGCGGCCCTGCGAGCGTCTGGATCTTTGGTCTCGCGGTGGTATTCGCTCAGTCCCCAGATCGGAGCCAGCGATTCGTGGAATGAGGAGCGCCGCGCCTGTGGGTTCCGGTCGCAGTTCCATCCGCCGTCCGGCCACTGCGACCGTAGCAGGACATCGACGAGGCGTCGCACCCGGCGACCGCCTGCCATGCCGAGCCGGCAGCAAATCGCAAGCGCGTTGCCTTCCATCGATGCGTGACGCCGCTCTTTGCCCGCGATGATCAGTGGTTCTGAGGGCGCTGCGATCCAGTCGAGCACGGTATTCGCGGCGCGCCTGCCCGAGCGGTTGCTTCGGGGTAGGCCGAGCTCGATCAGCGACACAAGCCGCCAGTGGGCGCCCCTCCACTTCGCATAGGGATGGACGCCAAACCCGCCGTCGGGTTGCTGGTCCGCCAGCAGTCCCGCGATCATCGAGCGGCGCCATTCGGGAACTAGGTCGAGCCGCGCTACTCCCACTCGATCGTGCCCGGTGGCTTTGACGTGATGTCGAAGACCACGCGGTTCACGCCTTTGACCTCGTTCACGATCCGGTTGCTGATGCGAGCCAGCACTTCGTACGGAACACGCGCCCAGTCGGCCGTCATCGCATCCTCACTCGTCACGACCCGCACCGCGACGACGTTCGCGTACGTCCTGTAATCGCCCATCACCCCCACGGTCTCCAGCGGCGTGAGCACCGCGAACGATTGCCAGACCTGGCGGTACAGGCCGTTGCGCTTGATCTCGTCGACCACCACCCAGTCGGCATTCCTCAGGATCTCGAGCCGCTCCGCGGTGACCTCGCCCAGGCAGCGAATCGAAAGGCCAGGCCCGGGGAACGGCTGCCTGAAGACCATCTCCTCGGGCATGCCCAGCTCCAGTCCGACGGCGCGCACCTCGTCCTTGAACAGGTAGCGCAGCGGCTCGATGAGCTGAAACCGCAGGCCTGGGGGCAGGCCACCGACGTTGTGATGCGTCTTGATCTTCGACGCGGTGGAGGCGACATCCGGCGCGGTCGACTCGATGACGTCGGGGTAGAGAGTCCCCTGCGCCAGGAAGTCGATGTGACCCAGGGTTGTCGCCTCCGCCTCGAAGACCGAGATGAACTCCCGGCCGACGATGCGTCGCTTCTGCTCAGGATCGATCACCCCACGAAGCGCTCCAAGGAATCGCTCGGTCGCGTCGACGTAGCGGATGTTCATGTCGAGGTTGCCGTGCATGACGTCCAGCACGCGCTCGGGCTCCTCTTTGCGCAGCAGGCCGTTGTTCACAAACACGCACGTCAGCTGATCCCCCACCGCGCGATGTACGAGAGTCGCGGCGACGGCCGAATCGACACCACCAGACAGCGCGCAGATGACCCGGCCTTCGCCGACCTGGGCGCGAATGCTCTCGGTAGCCTCGGCAATGAACGACCCCGCCGTCCAAGACGGCTTGCAGTGGCAAACTCCGAACAGGAAATTGCGCAGGACCTCCCGGCCGCTGGGCGTGTGGACGACCTCGGGGTGGAACTGAATGCCGAAGATTCCTTTGCCGTCGGTGAACGCCGCGACCGGGGAGTTGCCGCTCGTCGCGAGGAGCCGGAAACCGGGCGGCATCTCGCTCACGTGGTCGCCGTGGCTCATCCAGACCGGCAGCTCGCCCTGCAGGCCCCGAAAAATGCCGTTGGCTTCTTGCACCGACAGGAGCGCCGGCCCGTACTCGCGGGCTCGGCCGGGGTCCACCTTGCCGCCCAGGTGATGCGCGACCAGCTGCATGCCGTAGCAGATGCCAAGCACCGGTACACCGGCGCGCAGGGCCTCAGGGTCGACCTGCGGTGCTCCTTCGTCGTAGACGCTGGAAGGCCCGCCGCTCAGGATAAGTCCCGCTGGATGTCGCGCTTTGAGCTCCGACCATGGCGTTGTTCCGGGGACGAGCTCGCAGTAGACGTTCGCTTCGCGTACGCGGCGGGCGATTAGCTGGCTGAACTGCGACCCGAAGTCCAGAACGAGGATCGTCTGCTCGCGCACGCGTACCTTCCGGGGTCCCCGCGGCGAAGCCGCGGGGTGAACCCGGGCCGCGGCGGTGGGGCTCAGGACTTGCCCATCCCCACGTGCTGGGCTTGCTGAAACACCTTGCCCTCAGTGACGATCGACGGCGCGATCACCAGCTCCGTGTGCTGGAACTCGGCGATGTCGCTCGCCCCGCACACGCCGAGCGCCGAGCGGAGCGCACCTGCGAAGTTCTGAGTTCCATCGTCCACCCGCGCAGGGCCGAGCAGGATCTCGCGCAGGGTCGCTTTGGTTCCTACGTGGATCCGCGTTCCGCGGGGCAGGTTGGGATCTGGTGTCGCCATGCCCCAGTTGAATCCCCTGGATGCCGACTCCTGTGCGCCGGCGAGAGGAGTTCCGATCATGACCGCGTCAGCGCCGGACGCAAACGCCTTGCACACATCGGCGCCGATCCGCATCCCGCCGTCCGTGATGACCGCGACGCGCATGCCTCCGCGGCGCATGTGCTCGTCGCGGGCAGCGGCTACGTCGGCGGTCGCCGTCACCTGCGGCACTCCCACCCCCAGCACGCCGCGCGTGGTGCACGCCGCCCCTGGCCCGACGCCAACCAGGAGTCCGGCGATGCCGGTCTCCATCAATTCCAGCGCCGTGTCGTACTGAACGCAGTTGCCGACGACGACCGGGATGTCACACGCACGGACTAGCTCTTCGAAAGAAAGCTGGTGGTACGAGCGCGACGAGTGGCGTGCCGTGAGGACGGTGCCCTGGACGACGAACACGTCTGCTCCAGCCTTCTGCGCGACGTCGGCCCGCTCTTCGGCCCGCGCGGGGACTGTCGACACCGCGCACGGCACGCCGGCATCCTTGATCGCCTTGATGCGCTCGCTGATCAACTTTGGCTTCACCGGCTCGCGATAAGCCTCCTTGAGCACCGCGTTCACCGTCGCTTTGTCGGCCTCTGCGATCTTCTTGATGATCGGCGCCGAGTCTTCGTAGCGCGTGTGAACGCCATCAAGGTTCAGCACCGCTACGCCGCCCAGCTGGCCCATCGCGATCGCGAAGTCGACGTCCACGACTCCGTCCATCGCCGACCCCCAGAACGGAAGCGGCAACGTGAACACCGAACCCATCGCGAATCCGATGTCCACCTCGTCGGGGTTGAGGGTGACACCACCGGGGACCAGGGCGATCTCGTCGAACCCATAGGCGCGGCGCGCCCGCCGTCCGATCCCGATTTCGAGGCCAGCCTCTGCCCGGGAAACATCTTCTCGGGTCTCGAGCCGCGTCTGATTCAGGGTGTGCTTACTCCAATGAATGGGGCGGGTTCGCCGAATTATACCCGAGCCCTATCCTGTCATCGGATGTACCGCACGCTCGAATACCTCAATGGAATCGCCGACGACGATGTGCGGCGCCTTCGCGCGGTGGGCATCCATCACACCAACCAGCTTCTCCATCGGGCATCGCTCGCGATCGACCGTAAGCGACTCGAGAAGAAGACCGGCATCAGCACCGACCGATTGCTGGAGTTCGTCCACCAATGCACCGTGCTTGAGGTTTCGGGCATGGATCGGTGGATCCCACTGATGCGGCGCCTGGGCATCGTCACGATGGAGAGCCTGCGTCGGCAGGACGCCAATGAGCTCCACGCGAAGCTTCTCGAGGCGATCGGGCTCGCGGGCGCGCCGGGGGTGACCGATGTTCAGTACTGGATCAGCCAGGCGACCGCGCTTGACATCGTGGAAGAGCCCGAGCCGGTGGCGCCGCGGTCGGTCATCTCCTGACGGGAGCAGCGCTACGCGGTATTCCGGCGACGGTTCGCAAGAGCCTCGGTCAGCCGCTCCGCCAGCACCGAGGGCGGGGTGAGCGACTTTCTGAGCCACGCGAGCGCGCCGGCCGCGAACACCCTGTCCACGGCTCCGTCGAGATCCCCCAGGAAGTTGCTAAGCATGAATACCGGCAGGAGCGCGGCTTTGTCGCTTCGACGCAGGAGCTCCAGCGCCTCGGCGCCGCTCATGCCGGGCAGCTGCCAGTCGAGGACCAGGATGTCCGGAACCTCCGCGTCAAGCGCCCGGAAAAGGGCGGCTGCATCGCCAAGGACGATGACTCTGAAGCCGGCGTGCTCGAGCCCCAGCCTGTACATCTCGGCGACCGCGGGGTCGTCGTCGACGAGCATGGCGAATGGCGCCCGTCCCTCCTGCCACGACTCCGCCATAGTTGTCGAACTCCTGCCCCCCGGCATACCGAGAAGCGTACTACTTACACATAAGCTGTACAAGAGCCCTGCATTTGTTCTACAGCGCCTAGTGAATTGCTAGACTTCAGGGGAGGTTAAGTGCCCGAGCACCAGGATCGAGCCGTCTACAGCATCGGTGCGGTAGCTCGCATGCTCGACGTCCCGGCGTCGACCCTCCGAGCGTGGGAAGAGCGCTACGAAGTCGTGACTCCCAGACGTAGCGAGGGCTCGCAGCGCCTTTATTCGAGGAGCCAGGTCGAGCAGCTTCGCTATATCAAAGAACAGATCGAATCCGGGATGAGCGCCGCGGACGCGCATCGGCTGCTGGCCCGCGACCTCGACGCGGGCCAGCAGCCCGCGACGCTGGTCGGCGGCGATCCCGGACGCAGGCCGCTGGTCTTGATCGCGGAACGCGACGCGTATGCGGCCAATCTGGCCGAATATTTCCTGCGCACCGAGGGGTGCGAGGTCGCCATCGCGCTCGACGCAACTCAGGCGAAGCTCTATTTCGCCGAGCGCGCGCCCGACGCGGTGCTGATCGACCTTTTGATCTCGGGCGGGGCGGGCTTCCGTCTTCTTGCGGATTTCGCGACACGCGGCCACGCCCAACTGCTCGCCGTGTCGGCAATCGATAGTGCCGCCGAGGCACTGCGCCTGGGTGCCGCCGCTTTCATGCGCAAGCCACTGGAACCGCTTGTCCTCGTCTCTACGATTCGCGACCTGCTCGGCACCAGCGCCCTCGCCCGACAGCCTCAGAAGCGCCCCGCATCGTCTTGACCGATCGGCTGTCGAGCGGTAACAAGCAGCTCGACGCGATCCTGCACGGCGGCCTGCTCAAGAACGCCATCAATCTCATCGTCGGGATCCCTGGAAGCGGCAAGACCATCCTGAGCCAGCAGGTGGCTTTTCAGAATGCAACACAAGAGCGTCCTGCCCTGTATCTCTCCACACTGTCAGAGCCGCTCGACAAGATCATCCGATACGCGGAATCGCTCCAATTCTTCGACCGAGAGGCGATCCGCGAGGGCCGCATCGTGTACGAGGACGTGGGCCAGGTCCTGGAGCAAGGGCTCGATGACGTCATCGGCACGATCGACCGCTACCTCAAGGAGATCAAGCCTGCACTCGTCGTCATCGACAGCTTTCGTGCGTTCCACGCGATGGCCCCTGACGCGAGCTACTTCCGCCGCTTTCTCTACAGCCTGACCCGCCGGCTGACCGCCGCAGCCTCAACCTCGGTATGGAACGCGCCGTATTCGCGCGCCCAAGCGGTTGACGAGGCCGAATTTGCCGTCGCCGACGCGATCATCGCCCTGGACATAAAACAGGTCGCGGAACGAGAGGTGCGTGTCCTCCAGGTCATGAAGTTGCGAGGCAGCGGCTTTCAGTCGGGGGAGCACCTTTATCGCGTCACCGATCGCGGGCTCGCCGTTTTCCCTCGCCTCGCCGATATCCAGGACGAGGCTCGCTACGAGCTGAGCCCCGAACGCAGCGAAAGCGGTATCGCGGCGCTCGATGACCTGCTCGGCGGCACGGGATACTGGTCGGGCGCCGCCACTTTGATCGTGGGCCCGTCCGGCGTTGGCAAGACGCTCATGGGCCTGCACTTTCTCTATCACGGGGCTGAGGTCGGCGAACCAGGCATCCTGGCCACGTTCCAGGAGAACGTGAGCCAGCTGTCTCGCATCGTCAGCAGCTTCGGATGGTCGATCGACGACAAGAACGTCAAGATACTCAGCCGGTCGGTCGTCGACCTCAACATCGACGAATGGGTCTATGACCTGCTCGCGTTGGTCGAAGCGACGGATGCAAAGCGCGTTGTCGTCGACAGCATGGCGGACCTCGCCTCAGCAGCCGGAGACGCGATTCGATTTCGCGAGTGGATGTTCTCTCTGATCCAGCGTTGCACGCGCGCCGGAGTCAGCCTGATGCTCACGCAAGAGGTCCCTGAGCTGTTCCACCTGAACCGGATTTCTCAAGACGCCATCTCGCACCTGGCGGACAACCTCGTGCTGCTGCAGTACGTGCGCGAAGGAGCCGAGCTGGCGCGCACCGTGACCGTGCTCAAGACGCGGGCCATGCCACACCGGCCCGTCGTCCACCGGTACGAGATCACCAACGAGGGCTTCACGCTCGGAGATGTCCTGACGCCGGCGCCTTAGGGAGCGGGCCGGTCAGGGCGGGCTTTTCAGCCCGCCCCGGATTTGCTTTAAGGCGATACGGTCGCGAAGAAGGCGTCGGTGGGATTCGTGTTCGAGGTGACGGTCGACGTGCTCCTCGCCGGAGCACATGCTCCGCCGGTCGGGAAAACCTGGCCGGCCGAGTCGGTCGCGTCGCAATTGGTCTTGACGAAAAGCGCCGCAAAGCCGCTGCCGCTCGGCTGCAAACCCTCGTAGTCGCCGAGGAAGAATCCGCGGGCAACCGGCGCGGTCCGGGTGTCGAAGGGCTTCTGCGTGATGCGCTGCTCGTTGCCGAACGAGATCCCGGCGTTGGTCGAGTACTCGACCCAATAATCCGTGGGAAGGTTGCCCGTCTGGTTCGGCGTTAGATTGCGGGTGTCGTAATACGTCACGGCGATGGTGCCGTTGTTCACCGCGACGGTGGGCGTGAAGGTCGGCAGTCCCGAGGCCGTGTGTATGACCGTCGGGCCGATCCAGCTCTGACCACCATCGGTGGAGCGGGCGAGAACGATCTGGTCATCCCACGCCCCGCTGCTCTGCTTCAGCTGCTTCTGGTAGTTGGTCGAGCTCTCCCATACGACGTAGAGGTTTCCGTTGGCGGGGTCGATGGCGACCTCTTCGAGCCCGTCGCCGACTCGTAGGGGTTCCCCCGTATTGGGGTCCCTGACGCCCAGGCTGTTGAAAGGGGCGATGATCTGCGGCGCCGTCCAGGTGTTGCCGCCGTTGGTGGACTTGACGAACGCGAGCTGGGCGTTGCTGCGCGTGCCCTGGAACGGGGTGTTCGGCGACAGGATCAAGTCGGTGAAGTCGTACAGGTCGCCGTTGCGTGGATCCACCACGATGATGTTGCCGATGGTTTGCGAGCGGTTCTTGGTGTCGATGATGACCTTGGCCTGGCTCCAAGTGGCGCCATGGTCGGTCGTTTTCGAGAAGAAGGCGGGGCCCGTGTAGGCCGCCGTGTGCGGGTTGTCGTCGGGATTGTCGGTTGGCTCGATCAGCGTGTCCCAGACCGTGTACGCGGTGCCCGGAGTTCGGGGATCTGCCGTGGTCGAGTTCTTGTCGGTGCTCTGCGCGAATTGGGTGAAGGCCGATCCCGGGATCGGCTGGACATTCTGCCAGCTGGCGCCGAAATCTGTCGAGGTCGCGACAGCGACTGAGTTCGCCCAGTTCGGATAACCGAGATTGAACGCAAGTCCTGACGCATAGGCCGTCCCGTCAGGGCCGAAAGAAACCCACGGGTCAGAGTTCCTGAGGTAAATCGATAGTGACGAGGGCGTTCCTGGCGCGCATGCGTCCCATGGCATGACGGAGTTGCTCCAGGTGGCGCCACTATCCGAAGACACGCCAACGCCGATCCCGTGGCCGCCGCCGTTCGACCAGCGGTCTTCGTGCCACTGGCCGATTGCGTGATTGCCAAAGACCCCTAGCGTCGGCTCGACCTCCGCGTTCAGGTAGTTCCGTCCACCCGTGGCCGCGATCTGCGCCGCGTCTTGCGACGCGCATGCGGCCAGCGGTGAGGTCAGGGCGGAAGCTCTCACCGGCATTGATACGCCGGCCACCCCGTTGACCGATGCGACCAGGCTCAACGCGCCCGCAAGCGCGGTGAACAAGAAGACTTTCTTCAGCAATTCGAATCCCCCTTGTTACGACCCCCGGCTGCCTGAGTCCTTTGAAGTTAATCCGAGCCAGGGCCAGAACGGCGTCACCGGAAAGTACGGGAGACCCAGCAGCTTGGCCAACGGCCTCAGATCGCCGACCATCGGGTAGATCTCCTCCGACCCGACGACCGAGACCGGGATGATCGGCGCGCGCGCACGGATGGCCGTCGCCACGAACCCGCCGCGTCCGAACCGGCGAAGTCGGTAGCGGTCGTGAAAGCTCTTGCCCGTGCCACGCGTGCCCTCGGGAAAGACGAGGACGAGTTCATCGCGCTCGAGGAGCCGGCGCGTGTCATCCGGATGGCCGACAGCCTGGCCCGTCCGGCGCAGGAACCAGCTCATCACGGGCATGCCCATGAACTGACTCGCGACGAGCGCACGCACGTGTCGCGGATGCGAATGCTCCGTGAAGACGGCCGTCTTGATCATCGTCCCGTCCCAGGGAAGGACGCCCGCGTGATTGGCCACGAGCAGCGCTCGCCCCGTTGCCGGCACATGCTCGACGCCGACTGTCTCGACGCGCCAGTAGTCGCGGTAGAGCGACTTGAACAGTGTGATGAAGGACTCGGTCCACTGCGCGTCAAAACCGAAGTCGTCGACCTCGTAGTTCGCGCCGCGGCGCGCCAGCTCGCGCTGCTGATAGACGAACTGGAGCATCTCCATGATCCGGTTCATGTCGATGACCTCGCGGCCCGTCATCTCGCGCAAGCGCGTCGCGAGGTCACTGAGCCCCTGGATTGCGTACATCGGTGCCCGGCGCTGCAGGCGGCGGATCGGCTTCGGCAGGCGGAGACCCTCGCGCGGCGGAGCCACGATCTCGGCCTTCTGGCTGTTGCGCCGGCGCTCTCGGGGAGTCGTTGGCGCGATCAAGTCTTGGGTAACTCCACTCCATTCCTTGGGGAACCTCGTCCCGCTGCGACGGGGCTGGTCGAAGGGCCGGAGGGGCTCAGCTGCCGCTCTCTCCGGCGGCGCTGTTGGAGATATATCTGGAGCTCGTATTCCTGCGGCGGCGATGGGGCGTCGATGAGCTCGACCTGCTTGCCCATCGCCAGCGCGTCCATCGCCTGCCGAGAGCTGTAGGAAGGCTTCCACCCGAAGGCGGACTCGAGACGGGAGCAGTCCATCACAGAGCCGAAGGCGATGATGTCGGCGAGGTGGGAAGGTAGCCCAACGCCGGCGAACATCCTGAGGCCGAGCCTCGCGAACCAGCGTCCGTAGGGTGGCAGTATCGGAGCGGGACTCCCACCCATTACGCCAATCGCCTGGCTCAGCAGCACGACACCGTCGCCGGCGACGTTGAAGACGCCGGGGTGTCGACCCATCGTCGCGCGGACGATTGCCTCGACCGCATCGTCCTCATGCATGAGCTGCAAACGGGGATCGAAGCCCGCGAAGGTGGGAACGATGGGCAGCGACAGATAACGCGCGAGACTGGTGCCCTCGCTTACGCGCAGACCCAATCGCAGCACTGTCGCGTCGCATCCTTCATTGCGCACCGTGAACTCGCTGACGAGCTGCTCCATCTCGAGCAGGTCGCGGGTCAAGCCTGACGCGGCCCTGTCGAAGTTGACCATGTCCTCGGAGAAGAACGAGGGGTCATTCGGCCCGGCGCCGTAGATGGCCTGGCTGGATTTGACTACCAGCCTGCGGACCGGACTCGATGGGGCCGCGCATCCGACCAGCACGTTCATGGTCCCGATCACGTTCGTTTCGTGAATCGAGCGCGCGTCGTGCGGAGAATCGACAAGCGCTGCGAGATGCACGAGCGTGTCGATGCGAAGCCGGCGGATCAGCTTGCCGATCACCGAAAGCCTGGTGTCCGCATGGACGAAATCCATCTCTTCCAGCGCGCTGATCGGGTCGGCGAGGTCGCACCCGAACAAGACGGGGACCTGGGTCGCGAGCCTGCGCGCGACCTCCGCGCCAAGAGGATTCGAGACGCCGGTGACCAGGACGCGGTGAGGCCGAAAGGGGGTGACTATCCCCTCAATCTAAGGCAGTGGAGCCGAGGCCGGATTCATTCCGGCGTTCCCAGGCTAGACAAGTACGACTGCAGACAACCTGAATGTCAACTGGGAGTTCGGCGGGAGGTCCTGATCCCCCGCGCTTTATGGATAGATCCCTCGAACCGTCGTTGCGTTGGCCACCCGCTGCACCGCAAGCGCGTAAGCAGCCGCGCGCATGTCGATGCGCTTGTTCACAGACGTGTGGAGGATCTCGTAGAAGGCTCGCGTGATCACATGGTGCAGCTTCGTGTTGATCTCTTCCTCCTCCCAGAAGAAGGCCTGGAGGTCCTGCACCCACTCGAAATACGAGACGATCACGCCGCCAGCGTTGGCGAGTATGTCGGGGACGACGAAGATGCCTTGCTCGTGCAGGATCGGGTCAGCCTCGGGCGACACGGCGGCGTTCGCCCCCTCCGTGATGAGGCGGGCGCGAATCCGACCCGCGTTTTCCTCGGTGATCTGGTCCTGCACCGCGGCCGGCACGAGCACCGTGACCGGCAGCTCGAGCAGCTCCGCGTTCGTCACCGCGTCAGCCTTCTTGAACCCGCTCACACCCCCCCGCACCTGGCGATGCTCGTCGAGCGCCGCCAGGTCCAGGCCCTTGGGGTTGTAGACGCCACCCTTGGAGTCGCTCACCGCGACGATGTTGAGCCCTGCCTCAGAAAGCAGGCGAGTGGTGGACCGGCCGACCTGGCCGTAGCCCTGCACCGCGACGGTCGGCGTCTCGTCGTCTATGTGCAGGTACTTGAGGGCCTCCAGGGTCAGATAGGTGGCTCCCCGGCCGGGCGCCTCGACTCGGCCTTCCGAGCCTCCCACGTCGACAGGCTTGCCCGTCACCGAGGCCGTGACCGAGTGGCCCTGGTGCATGGAAATGGTGTCCATGATCCACGCCATGATCTGCGGGCTGGTGCCCATATCCGGCGCGGGGATGTCCTTTTCCGGGCCGATGAGGATCGCGATCTCGGTCGCGTAGCGCCGGGTCAGGTGCTCGAGCTCGTTCTGGCTCAGCTTGCGCGGATCGACCGCCACGGCGCCTTTCGACCCGCCATAGGGGATGCCGACCGCTGCGCACTTCCAGGTCATGAGCATCGCGAGCGCCTTGACCAGATCGAGGTCGACGTCCGGGTGGTACCTGATGCCGCCCTTGGCCGGTCCGCGGCTGATGTTGTGCTGAACACGCCAGCCGGTGAAGACGTGCACCGAACCATCGTCCATGCGGACCGGAAAGTGCACCGTCAGCTCGCGCTTGACCTCGCGGAGACTTCGCCGCGCGTCATCGGAAAGGCCGATGACGTCCGCCGCGGCGTCGAATCGACGCTGGGCGGTCTGGAAGGCGGAAGCGCGAATTTCGACCGCCATGTGACGGCTTCCGATAGTAACTCGCTGGTGCCCGCTGGGCGCGCGTGGATTACTCGTCGGGCCGAGAATTGGCAGCGATGCCACCCCGCCGGCTAGCCAGCTTCGGCCTCATCGCGCTTGTCGCCCTGGTGACGGGTTTTGTGCTTGCCGACCAGATCCGAGCTCAGCTCCTTACGCCGTCCAACCAGGTGGCCCGTTACCAGGCCCTCCTGCGCAACGTCCAGCAGCTCGAGTCGACCAACGCCGGTTACCGGCGGCAGATCGCGGAGCTGCGCGCCGACATCGACGCGCGCGAATCGGAGGCCGCGGCGCACTCCGCGTCCACTCAGTCTTTGAAGCACCAGGTCGCCGACCTGCGCGCCCACGCGGGGCTGATCGCCATGCACGGTCCTGGGGTCGAGGTTGTGCTGCGCAACGGGGTCGCCGGGCCAGGGCCGGGCGGCGGGACGGGCTTCCTCGTCAACTTCGAGGACCTCCAGGACGTCGTCAACCTGCTTTTCACGCAGGGCGCCGAAGGCATCGCCGTCAACGGCCGCAGACTGACGCCTCTGAGCGCGTTCTCCGGCTCGGAGGGCCAGGTCGTGATCGACCAGGGGCCGCCGCTTGCGTCACCCATCACGGTTGCCGCTGTGGGCGACCGTAACCGCATGTCTGACGCTCTCGGCAATCAGTCGTCGCTGCCGGACATACGCGCCCGCGAGGTTCAGTTCCAGCTCCGGCTTACGTTTACGGGAAACCCGGACGTCGTCTTGCCGGCCTATGACTCAAGCCTCCAGATACCAGATGTCCGCCCGGCCTAGAACCCCACGGCGGTCCAGCCGGATCAGCGGCGTCAGCGTGTGGCTGATCGCGTTGCTGGTGGCGCTGGTGGCGACGATACAGATCCGCAGCGAGGCCGAGGTCGAGCGCAGCCTGGTCGGCGTCGACGCCACTTCGCTCGCGTTCCTGATCGATGACCTGCACCGCGCCAACGACTCGCTCAGCATCGAGAAGGCCGACCTCACAGAGCGGCGGGCGACGCTGCAAACCGGCGGCAGCGGGGCCGCGGACCAGGTGCTGACCGATGAGGCCAACCGCCTGCGCGCGCTGGAAGGTCTTATCCCTGTCCGGGGACCAGGGGTGGTGATGATCATCGATGCGCGTGGGCTCACAGCCCTCGACCTGCAGGACGCGCTGAACAACCTGGCGGCCGCCGGCGCAGAGGCGATCGAGGTCAACGACCGGCGCGTCGTCACCGGGGTGCCGATCGGCGAGACGAGCGACGGCGTCGCGGTCGACGGCGTTGTCATCGCCCCGCCATGGAAGATCTCCGCGATCGGCAACGCCGACCGGCTTTCCGATGTCGCTGGTGCGATGGCGCAACAGCTTCGCGCCGACCGGCGCGTGCGGTCGGCCGGCTATCGCGTCGAGGCTGACGTCGTGATTCGCTCGGTGATCAGCGAGAAGCCTTTCGTTTACGCCGTGGCGTCGTAGACCCATTCGACGCGCCGGCTTTCTTCAGCTGCGCCGACAAGCGGTCGAGGCGTTCGTTGATCCGGTCGATGTCGCGCCGCGTGGGGATGCGGAGACGCTGGAGCGCGCGCTCGATCGCGTCATCTGCCATCGTCTCGAGGCCCTCGCGACGGCGACCGACCTGGGTCCGCAGATCCGCCGGGACGTTGAGCGTCTTCCTCACGTAATCGAGCAATGCCTGGCCGCGATCGTGCAGCATCTCACCGCCCGCGTCAACGATTCGAGCCGGCCCACGCTTCTCCTCCGAAAGCACGATCTGCGAAAGAGTGACTTGAGTTAGATCGCTTCCGTTGTCACGGTCGACAACTTTGATTTCATTGCCGTCGCGCACCAGCTGCGCGATTTCATCGAGCGTGATGTAGCGACTCGCGCGAGTGTCGTAGAGCTTGCGGTTTGCGTACTTCTTGATAAGGTGTCGTTCGGGGGCTGTCGTCACTCGGGGGCCCATTCTAACGCGGTGCGTTAATCGCTCCGCGCGGCTTGGTTCATGGAGGTGGTGCATGGCAAAGAGGAAGCGCACACGCAGGCAATCCGGCATTGTCGGACGCGCAGTGAGTGCCGGCCGGCGGGCTCTACGCGAGGCGGAGAAGCGAGTCCCGCCTGACTTGCGGCGTCAGGTGGAGCGCAGGATCAAGGAGGCGGACAAGAGCGCGCGGGCCGCGATCAAACAGTTGCAGGTGCAAGCCAAGAAGGCCAGCACGCGAGCCGACGTGAACAGTGTCTTGAAGCGCATCGACGGCCTGACCAAGCAGGCGCGCCAGGTTGCCCGCGGCGCGAGCTCGAGGGCGGCGTCGACCCGGCGTCGCGCGACCAGCACGACCAAGCGAGTCGCCAGCGGGACCCGCCGCGCTGCGACCACTGTCAAGAAGACGGCCACCACGACAAAGCGAAAGGCCGCGAGCCGCGCCTCATCGACACGCCGCGCGTCAACGACAGGCCGCGCCGCAACCACTGCTCGGCGCACGGCAACGCCGCGGCGGCGATCCACCGCCAGGCGACCAGCAGCCACCGAGACGATGCCGGCGATGCCGGAAACGATGGCGCCTGAAGCGGGCGGCGCGGTCGAGATGGGCGAGATCAGCGAGAGCTGATTCTCGCGCGCGCAGGGCGGCGCGCCGCATCTAAGGCACCGTGCACGACCGCTCCGCCCAGGAGAACGGCTCTTGGGCGGAGCTCCTCCCACTTGACCTCGGCGTCCTCGTCGAGGGGATCACCTTGATAGACCTGTGCGTCAGCGAGCATTCCCGGCTCGAGCGTGCCCTTGAGGTTTTCCTCAAAGCTGGCGTACGCGCCGCCTGACGTGTACGCGCGCAGCGCCGCGAGCAGGCTGATGCCGTTGACCTGGTCGTCGACGGCGACGCGGATCCCCGGCCAGGGATTCGGATCGGGCGAAACAGGCAGGTCGGAGCTGAATGCGACGGGGACCTTCGCTCGCAGCAAGCCGCGGTGCGGGGCGAGGTGCGAGCGGTCGCGGACCGGAAAGAAGATGGTGGAGGCGACGCGGCCGAAGCGCGCGGCCATCGGCTGCATGACCGCGACCATACCCAGGCTTCCCAACCGTGCCTGCAGGTCGGGCGGACAGATCGTGCAGTGCTCGACGCGGTGCCTCATGTGGGCGCCGTGTGAGGCCTCGACGGCGTCGCACATCGCCTCGATCGCCCCGTCGCCAATGGCGTGAGCCGCGACCTGGAGACCGGCGGCGGTGGCCCGTGCGACGAGGTCGCGCAGCTCCTCGGGCGTCGTGCGCCAGACGCCGCCTCCGGAACGCATCGCGACGCGCTCGGCGCCTCCGTCGACGAAGATCTTGATTGGTCCGGCCCGCACCATCGAGCCACCGAAGCCGCGCCGCACGCCTAGCCGCGAGGTCGCCTCCAGCAGCTCCCAGGAAAGGAACTCGTTGACGCGGAGGCGCAGCTTTCCGTCGCATGCCAGTCGTTCATACGCGCGGAGGTCGTCGGCAAACCCGCGGTTGACCGCCGCGCCCACGGACGTGATGCCCCGCGACACCAGCAGGTCCTGGGCCTTGAGTACGCCCTCAATCCTTCGAGTGAGGCTAGGCGCGGGCTGGACGTCGGCGACGAGCCGCATGGCGGACTCGAGCAGGAGTCCGTTGGGGCTGCGGTTCAGGTCCCGGCCGATCCGGCCACCGGGCGGGTTCGGCGTCTCTTGCGTTATGCCGGCGGCCGCCAGCGCGGCGGAGTTGGCAACGCGCGAGTGTCCTCCGCGCTCATCGATGAAGGCGGGCCGGTCCCCTGTAACGCGGTCCAGCTCGCTGCGGTGGGGCTGCCGGCGCTCGGTGAGCTCGTCGGTGCGGTAGCCCATGCCTTGCTGCCACTCGCCGGGCTTGAGGCTCCGCCCATGATCCTGCAGTCGGTCGAGGATATCGTCGATCCCACGAGCGCCACCGAGGTCCGCGGCGAATCGCGTCAGCCCGTAATAGACCACGTGTGCGTGCGCGTCATTGAAGCCGGGGAGGACGGCGGAGCCTTTGAGCTCGACCACGCGAGTCCCCGGCCCGCGCAGCTTCATGACCTCGCGCCCGCCGCAACCGAGGACCTTGCCGCCGGCGATCGCGAGGTGGCTGTGCGGATTCAACCCGGTCCGTCCGAGCGTGCGGATTCGCCCGCCCGCCAGGATCATTTCCGCTTCCATTCAGCGCGGTTAGATTAGTCGGGTGCCCGGGATCGACCTTCGCTCCGATACGGTCGCCATGCCCAGCCCGGAGATGCGCCAGGCGATGGCGACGGCGCCCCTCGGCGACGACGTTTTCGGCGACGACCCGACCGCCAACCGCCTCATGGAGGTGGCGGCGCAACGGATGGGCAAGCAGGCGGCGACCTTCGTGCCCAGCGGCACCATGGGAAACCTAATCGGTATCGCTGCCAACGCTCAGCGGGGCGAGGAGCTCATAGCGGACGCCGACTCGCACGCCTTTTTTTACGAGACCGCGGGAGCCGCGGCGGTTTGCGGCGTCCAGATCCGGCCCATTGCGACCGAGGCCGGCGTCATGTCACCGCAGCAGGTCGCCCAGGCGGTCCGGCCCCGCGACGATCCGCACCAGCCGATCACGGCCGCGATCACATTTGAGAACACACACAACAGGCACGGCGGCATCGTGTGGCCGCTCGAGGCCTTGCGCGCGGCCAGCGACACGGCGCACGAGCAGGGGTTGCGCGTGCATCTGGATGGCGCCCGCATCTTCAACGCGGCTGTTGCCCTTGGCGTCGATGCTTCGGACATCGCGGACTGCGCCGATACCGTCACCTTCTGCCTCTCGAAAGGACTCGCGTGTCCGGTCGGCAGCGTCTTCTGCGGATCCGAAGAGGACGTGGAAGAAGCGAGACGGTGGCGCAAGCGACTTGGCGGAGGCATGCGCCAGGTGGGCGTGCTCGCCGCGGCCGGGCTCATCGCCCTCGAAAAGATGGTCGATCGCCTCGCACAGGACCACGCCAACGCGCGGACGCTCGCCGAAGGGCTGGCCGAGCTGCCCGGCGTGCGCTGCGACCTCGGTCGCGTCCAGACCAATCTCATCTACTTCGAGCTCGAGAAGATGCCGGCCCCCGTGTTCGTGGATGGGTGCGCCAGGCAAGGTCTCCTGAGCGACTCGACGGGGCCTCGCAGCATCCGCTTCGTGACGCACTACGGGATCGAGGCCGAAGACGTCCAGTCCGCGCTGAAGATCTGCGAGGAGGTGCTTACGGCATGAGCGCACGGATGTCGCCGGACGGGATGTACTACTGGGACGGCCAGAGCTGGGTCAGCACGCTTTCGTACGACGGCCGATCTCGGTGGAACGGGACGGCCTGGGTGCCCGCCGGCGGGCAGCCGTTGCCGGCCCCTGCTTACCTGCCTCAGCGCACGGCTCGGCAGCCCACGTCGTGGACGCGCCCCATGCAGTACGCGATCGCCGGTTGGTACGCGATCTCGGCCCTTTACACCCTGACGCTTCCGTTCTGGATGGGCGGAATGACGTCGGCGATGATGAGCCAGAGCTTCCAGCGCCAGCAACGGCTGAACCCCAACATGGCGCCACCGTCGCCAGAGCTCATCCAGACCATGACGACGTTCATGAATGGGGTGCTTTGGGTGTCGGTGCTGGTTGGAGCTGCCGTCTGCGCCGTGCTCTTGGTCGGAGCATTGAGGCGCTGGACGTGGACCTTTTACGTGGTGCTCGTGTTCCTCGGCCTGGGCTCGCTGTCGGGGCCGTTGAACCTGATCAACCTGTTTGACAGCCGCGCCTACGACGCCGCCGTGGGCTACACCTTGCCGACCGGCCTTTACGTGGTCGGGTTGATCTTCTGGATTCCGAGCGTCGCGTTGTTCGTCTGGATGCTGATCGCCGCGATCAAGCGCGGGCCGTGGGCGATGACTCGGCAGAGCGCGAGCTGAGGAGACTCGCCAGAAGCGCCGGGTCGATGTTGCCGCCGCTGACGATCGCCACCGTCGTCGGCCCCGGCGTCAGCTGCTCCAAAGCGGCATAGGCCAGGGCCCCCGCACCCTCGGCGACCACCTTCGCCGCGGAGGCGAGCTGAGGGACGGCCGCTTTGAGCCGCGGCTCGGGCACGATGAGCCAGCGATCGACACCTTCCTTGAGGAGGTCGTACATGTGCCGGTCGAACGGGGCCGTCGTGCCGTCGGCGATCGTCCCCGGCTGGATGGCCGCGGGCGCGCCGCCGGCCGCGAAAGCGCGTTCCCACAGCGGGTAGCCGTCGGACTGAACACCGATGATCTCGACCTCGGGCCGCATGCCCTGGATCGCAGACGCAATGCCCGTGACCAGTCCGCCTCCGCCAACCGGAATGACCACACGCCCGAGGTCGGGGACGTCATCGAGCAGCTCCAGGCCGATGCCGCCATGACCCGCCATTACCTCCTCGTCCGCGAATGGATGAATGAATGACTCCGGTTCGTCGTGCCAGCCCTCGTCGGCGATCCAGCCGAACAGCTGATCGCGCGGCATCGGAATCGGCGTCGCGCCCCATCGCTTGACCCCGGTCACCTTCGTCTCTGGGGCTGTATCGAACATGACCACGCGGCACGGAACGCCGAGCTTCTTGGCCGCGTACGCGCATGCCTGCGCGGCATTCCCGGCGCTGACCGTGAGCAAACCGCGACGCAGGCTCTCGGGAGGCAGCGCCAGTGCCGCTGCAAAAAAGCCTCGCACCTTGAAGCTGCCGGTGGGCTGGAGGCATTCCAGCTTGAGCAGTGCGCCCTCGACTGGGACCATTGGCGTACGCAGAACATGCGGGGCCGCCCGTGCGGCGGCCGCGCGCACGCGCTGGATCGGGATCACGCAGGTAATCGTAAGAAGAGTGGGTCCGGGCATACTCTTCACATGCCGATTTACGAGTACCGGTGCGAGGAATGCGAGAAGCGCTCGTCCGTGCTGCTGGCCAGCTATTCGTCGCCCGACCCTCTATGCCCCCACTGCGGCAAGCCTGCCCTGCGCCGGCTTGTCTCGACTTTCGCCACCGTCAGCTCGGGGGAGGGCGACGACGACTTCGGCGGTGGCGATGACTTCGGCGGTGGCGATGACGACCTCGGGGGCGGGGATGACTTCGGCGGCGGCGACGATGATTTCTAGGTAGCCAAACCCAACACTTCGTTTGCTGCCCGGATCAGGTCGTGACGGTGGGTTTCGTCGGAGGCGAAGATGCGGAACAGCGCCATCCGAACCGGCAGGCGTTTGAACAGGTCGAGCACGCGGCTCTGGCGGTAGCTGTCCTCAAGCGGCTCGTAGAAAAGGATATCGGCGGTTTCCGTCATGGGGTTGAAGGCGCGCGATTCCTGCGCCGCCACGTCCACCTCAAATGCGATATCCCGAAGCTTCGGGGGGAGGTGATCGCGCAGACGGCTCGCGAACTCCTCGCGGGTGACGCCCAGGGCCCCGCTCGGAATGTCTCGGGCGTCGGTGTGACCCTGGTAGATCAGCTTCCACTTGAGCTTGCGCGCCACCACGGCGGCCCACGCCTCGCCCAGCTCACGGCGCTGGGCGTCGTCAGAGCCGCGAGCCCAGCGATCGACGTCGGAAAGCAGCGACCACTCGGTCAGCACGAGGTAGCGGTCCAGGTGGTCCAGCGGATTACCCCCGAGCAAGAGCTCGATGGTCGGGCGGAACACCTCGCGCAGCTGGAGGTCGATCCGGCGCACCGTCCGGTGGAAGTACACCTGGTGATAGAGGTAGAGCCGCGAGTTGAGAAACATGTAGAGCGCTTCCGCGGCGTGCGAGTGCAGCGTCAGCCCCCGCTCCGAGATGAAGGAATAGTGAATGATCCGCTGCACGTCCACCGGGCCGGCCGACACCCCACATATATAGGAATCGCGAGGGACGTAGTCCATGTTGTCGGCCGAGAATGGGCCAATCAGGGCGGGCCGCAGGACCGCGAGCCAGGGCGGCGGTTGAAATCCTTCCAGCTCGCTCGAGGAGATGAGGTACGCAACCCAGCGGGGATCGATCCTTTCGCCCGATTCGAAATCAGCGGAAGGTGAGGCGCCCAGCTCGCCGATGAGGCCGGCGAGCGGCCCGGTGATCAGCGCTCTTCCGACAACCTCGTGGTCGATGCCCCAGGTGTCGAGATAGTTCTCGTCGAAAAAGTGGCCGAAAGGCCCGTGGCCGACGTCGTGAAGCAGGCCCGCGATCCGCATCGTCTCCTCGACGAGCTGGGGCGACGGCACATCGCGGCACGACACCTTCAAAGACGGGTAGAGGTGACTCGTCCACTCGCCCGCGAGATGCATCGCGCCGAGGGCGTGCTGAAAGCGAGAGTGCTCGGCGGTCGCGAAGACCCACCACGCGCTCTGCAACTGGTGAATCCGGCGCAGACGCTGCATCCAGCCGGTGTCTACGAGGTCCTGCTCGGCTGCGTGGCCGGCCACCCCGCCTGGCCCGCCCTTCGTGATGCGAAGGTATCGGTAGATGGGATCGCTCGACAGGTTGACCCGTGAATATTCCGAACGCGCGTCGGCCACCACAGGATTATTGCGGTGAACCCACTTTTGATGGAGGGGGTCGAGCTTTTCAACAGCGGGCGCTACTGGGACGCGCACGAGGCCTGGGAGCGCGAGTGGACGCCCGACCGCAAAGGCCCGGACGCAGGCTTCTACAAAGGGTTGATTCAGGTCGCGGCGGGCTGCCTCCACTACACCCGCCATAACCGGCGTGGTGCCGTCAACAAGTGGCGCACCGGAGCCGACTATCTGAGGCCCTACGTCCCGCGGCACCACGGCGTGGTCCTCGAGCCCCTCGTGCGTGCGGTCGACGGCTACCTCGAGGCCCTCTCGCGATCCGATTGGCCAGAGCTCGATATGCCGCAGATCGCTCAGGAGTAAGGCGGAAAGCGCCTTCCGGCACCGGCTTCGATCAAGCCGCCATGGCCCAGCCGGAGAAGGTCCCCCGCGTCGGCGCGGCCGTACGCGAATACAAACGGAAGCAGCAGGTCGAGCGAGCTGTTGCGCCCGAAGCCGGCGCACGACGCGACCCCCACCACCGCGGCTTCGCCGAGCCGGCCGAGCCACAGCATGCTGCCGGGGTGCATCGGCGCCCCAAGCTGGAGAAGGTCTCCGCCCGCGTGCGTGAGCTCGGCGTAGGCCGGATCTAGCGGGTCTATCGCAGAAGCTCCCGCGAACAGGACGAGCTCGGCGCCGCTGTCGATCGCTTCTCGGTACGCGGCCGCGACCGCCTCGTCGGTCCGGGCCACCTCGCGCACCGCCAGTACCATGGCGCCGTACCAACCGAGCTTGGCCGTGACGGCGGCTCGAAACAGATCGCGGGCCTTTGGCTTCAGGCGCTCGGTGGCCACGACAAACGTCTTCAGCGGCCGAAAAGGCAGCAGCTCTACAGCGGGTCCGCTCTCTCGGCACAGCCGCTCTGCTTGCTCGATCAACGAACCCGGGACCGCCACGGGTGTGACCTTGCAGCCGGCAACCTCCTCGCCCTCGGCGACGGCTTGACCGTCCATCAGGGTGAACACCGAGATGTAGCCAAGCCGGTTGATGGCGTCGATCACGTCGCCGCGGACGCGGACCAAGCCGCGGCCCCGGGCGATCAGGCGCGACTGACTTTGCACCGGTAGCGTGGCTTCCAGCCCGGGACCCGACAGCGCGGCCGCCAGACGTGCTGCGGCGGCATCCTCGTGGACGTCACCAGGCTCCAGCTCGATCAGGTGAATCTCGCCGCTCTGGTTGACTCGACGGAGATCCTTGGCCTGGAGGATGCTGCCCTTGCGCAGGTCCGGTCCCAGGTCGTGGACGAGCACGCGTCCTTTAATGTCGGCCTCGGTCGCCATGGGGCCCGCGAGCCGGATCGCTTTCATGTATTGATGAGGATAGATTCGACAATGAGTCCTCCCCCGGTCCGGCTCTACAACACGTTCACACGCTCCAGGCAAGAGCTCAAACCGATTCGCGACGGGCTCGTGCGAATTTACTCGTGCGGCCCGACGGTGTACCGCTACGTCCACGTCGGCAACCTGCGCACGTTCATGCTGCCGGACCTCCTGTGCCGGAGCCTGAGCTACCTCGGCTATCGGGCGCATCAGGTGATGAACATCACCGACGTCGGCCACCTCACAGACGACACGTTCGATCGCGGGGAAGACAAGATGCTCGTCTCGGCCCGGCTGGAAAACAAGTCAACGGAGGAAATCTCCGCCTACTACGCCGACGCATTCCTGGCCGACGTTCGCAAGGTGAACATCCAGCCGGCGATCGAATATCCGCGAGCCACGCGGTACATCCCTCAGATGATCGACTTGATCGAGAAGCTGATCGCGCTGGGGCATGCGTACGAGATCGACGGCACCGTCTATTTCGACATCGCCACGTTTCCGGCCTACGGCCGCTTGTCGCGCAATACGACCGACACCTTGCTCGTCGGGGTACGCGGCGATCCCGACCCCCGCAAGAAGCATCCCGGCGACTTCACCCTCTGGAAGGCGGGAGGCGAGCATCGGCTGCAGGTGTGGCCGAGTCCCTGGGGTGAGGGATTTCCCGGTTGGCACATCGAGTGTTCGGCGATGTCGCTCTCGCTCCTTGGAGAGCGGTTCGACATCCACACCGGGGGCGCCGACAACGTCTTTCCCCACCACGAGGCGGAAATCGCGCAGTCCGAGGCAGTGACCGGGCACCGGGTCGTGGGGCTATGGATGCATGGCGGCCTGTTGATGCTGTCCGGCTCGCGGATGGCCAAGTCGGCGGGAAACTTCTTCCGCATCACAGAGCTCGAGGAGCAGGGGTTCGATCCGCTGGCATTCCGCTACCTTGCGCTGCAGGCGAAGTACCGGGCGCCGCTCAACTTCAGCACTGAGGGGCTTGCCGGAGCCGACCGAGCGCTCAGGCAGTTACGGGAGCGAGTCGCAGAGTGGTCGGGTGGTGGGTCTCCACTCGATTCGCACGATGACTGGGAGTCACGCTTCCGCGCGGCGATCAGCAACGACCTGGACCTACCGGCCGCGATGGCGCTCGTCGCCGAGCTCCTGCGATCGTCGCTGCCCGCACCCGCGAAGGCATCGCTCCTCAGGAGATGGGACGCTGTCCTGGGTCTTGACCTGAGCCGTGAATCGCTGCCGCAGGCCCTGCCGGTCGGCGCGGCTGCATTGCTGGAGGCGCGAGAGCGGGCCCGTGCCGCGAAAGACTTCGCGAGGTCAGATCAGCTGCGCGCAGAGCTCGCCGGGCTCGGCGTTACGGTCATCGACACCCTAGAGGGACAGCGCATCAAAGGGACAGCGTATTAAGGGGACAGCGCACTAAGAGGTAAGGACGAGAAATTCTTTGGCGGCAGGTTTAGTTGGGCCGCAGCCTCGTGCCTCACTCCGGCGAAACTGGAAAGGTGGCCCCGGTGAAAAAAAGGAGCCGAACCTTGCGGCCCGGCCCCACGAGAGGAAGGGGTCTTACAGATACGCCTACGGGCGCGGCGAGATGTGCACCGGCTGGTGCTGTCCTGCCTGATCGATCGGCTCGGGGTCGAGCGTCGGAACCGCGCCGCTCTGGCCTTTTGGCGTCGGGTGAGTCTTGTCCTTGCCATGCCCGTTGGCGTTGCCGTTGCTGTTGCCATTCGCGTTGGTATTGGTGTTTCCGTTGCCGTGATGGCGCGCCTCGCTGGCCACAGCCGCGCCGTGCTGCTGCGCGAAAGCGCTGACGCAGTCGCCGATACCGTGCTGCCCGTCGGCGAGCTCCGCCTTGCACGCAGCCACACGCTGGCTGACCTGCTGGCCCCAGTCGGATGGGTTGAGGCTGCCGGTGGTCGCGGTTCCGGCGATGGTGACCACGGCGGCTGCCACGGCGACGCCCGTCAGCAACTTGAGCGAGAGCGCGGCGCCCGCGCCTCCGAGCAACGCCCGCGCGGCGCGGCGGTTCTGGAGCGTGCGTCGGGGCGGTATCGGTAGGGCCGCGATCGGATCGAGGACCCGGTGCAGCTCCTGCTCCATCTCCCGTTCGAGGTCACTCATCTGTAGGAAGCCATAACGCCGCCAGCCGGCTGACCAACCATTTTTGCCACTAGCGCCCGAGCACGCCCTGCAGCTGCTTGCGGGCCGCGGCCAGCCTGGAGGCGACCGTCTGTTCGGGGATCCCCAGGGCGGCGGCTATCTCGCGGTTGCTGTAGCCGTGGAAGTGCCTCAGAACCAGGGCGGCTGCCTGCCGGGTGGGGAGCTTCTTGATCGCCTTGACGAGGTCGGAGCGCTCCGCCACGTCCGCGGGGTCGGGACCGGGATCGGGCCGGCCCAGGCGACGGATCAGCTCGCCGGCCTGGCGCAGCCGCTGGCGGCGGCCATTCGAGATCGCCACGTTGACCGCGATCCTGTGCAGCCACGCCTCGACCGGGGCGTCCGGCTTCCAGGCTGCCCAGTTCCTGTAGGCCCGCTCGAACGTCTCCTGGGCGCAATCCTCGGCGGTAGCTCGGTCGCGCACCAGGATGATCAGCGTGCCGAAGATCCTTCGGTACGTGTCCCGGTACAGGCGCTCGAAATCTGCCTCGGAGCCAGGCTCGTACGGCTCGGACTGAGCTTTATCCGCCTGCTCGCCTATTGACTCCAAACGAATGTTCGTCTAACCTCCCCGAACATATGTCCGCCGGCCCGCGCTTCGATCCCACAGAGTTCCCAGGGGACATAACGCTGGATCACGTAGTTTCTGCATCAGAGGCGACCTTTGCGCCGCTCCCGAGGGGCTTGAATCCCGGGCTGGTCGAAGCGCTGGCGAGGCGCGGCGTCGAGCGCCTCTACTCCCACCAGGCCGAAGCCTACGAAGCCGTCCGTCGCGGCAGACACCTCGTGGTCGTCACGCCCACGGCCAGTGGAAAGACGCTTTGTTTCAACCTCCCCGTCCTGCAGCGGTTACTCGAGCACCCTGAAAAACGCGCCCTCTACTTATATCCGACCAAGGCGCTGGCGCAAGACCAGCTGGCCGAGCTCGGTGCGCTCAAGGCAGGCCTTCCCATCGAGCTTCGCGTCGACACCTACGACGGCGACACACCTCCCGGTCGGAGGACCGCAATCCGCGAAGGCGGCCATGTCGTGATGACAAACCCCGACATGTTGCATGCCGGCTTGCTGCCACATCACACGCGATGGCGGCGGTTGTTTTCCAGCCTCGAGTTCGTCGTCATCGATGAGCTCCACACGTATCGCGGTCTGTTTGGCAGCCAGGTCGCCAACGTGATCCGCCGGCTCAAGCGGATATGCGCCTTCTATGGGTCGCATCCGCAATTCATCTGCGCCTCGGCGACCATCCGCAACCCGCTCGAGCTTGCGAAGCGATTGCTCGAGGAGGATGACATCGCGCTTGTCGACCGGAACGGCGCCCCGCACGGCGAGCGGCGTCTCGTGTTCTACAACCCGCCGCTGCTCAGCCGCGACCTCGGCATCCGGCGCAGCTCGATGCTCGAGGCCCGGCGCATCGCGGCGCCCTGGATTCGCTCCGGCGTGCAGACGATCGTCTTCTGCCGGAGCCGTCTGCAGGTCGAGGTCATGCTGAGCTATCTGCGCGAGGACCTCGCGCCGCGGCTCGACGCGTCCAAGCGCGTGCGCGGTTATCGTGCCGGATACCTCCCGCTGCACAGGCGGGAGATCGAGGCGGGCCTGCGCAACGGCGAGATCACCGCCGTTGTGAGCACCAACGCGCTCGAGCTCGGCATCGATATCGGAAGCCTCCAGTGCGCGGTGTTGGTCGGCTACCCCGGGACCATCGCGTCGACCTGGCAGCAGCTGGGCCGCGCGGGAAGACGGTCTGGGTCGGTCGGGGTGTTCGTCGCATCGAGCTCGCCACTCGACCAGTTCATCGTCCGTCATCCGGAATACTTCCTCGGCACCGATCCCGAAGAAGGTCTCATCGATCCCGACAACCTTCTATTGCTGGCGGCCCATCTCCAGGCAGGGCTGTTCGAGCTTCCATTCATGGATGACGAGCGGCTCGGCTCGGCTGACGTCCAGGACCTGCTGAAGCTTTTCGAAGAGGACGGGTCTGCCACGCGATCGGCCGGGCGTTGGTTCTGGAGCCGGCAGGCATTTCCGGCAGAGGAGGTTCACCTCCGGCGCATCCTCGCCGACAACGTCGTGATCATCGACACGTCGCAACCGCGACCACAGGTGATCGGCGAGATGGACCAGTTCACAGCGCCTGTGCTTCTTCATGAGGAAGCGGTCTATCTGCACGAGGGCGCGCAGTACCACGTGGACCGCCTCGACTGGGACGAGAAGAAGGCCTATGTCCGCCCGGTTGCGGTCGACTACTACACCGACGCCCTGGCGTCGGTGACCGTGCAGGTGCTCGAGACGTTCGCTGGGCCCGCGGGCGAGGGACTGGCGAAGAGCCATGGCGAAGTGAAGATCACCAGCCTCGCGAGCATGTTCAAGAAGATCCGGTTCCACACGCACGAGAACATCGGCGCGGGGCCGATCCACCTCCCCGAGCAGACGCTCCATACGACCGGTTACTGGATCACCGTCGAGGATGGTCTGTGGCGTTCACTCGGCGCGGAGACCTTAGAGGCGGGACTGCAGGGCATGGCTCACTCCCTGCGCCACGTCGCGAGCCTGCGCCTGATGTGCGACCCGCGCGACCTCGGCTCGGTGGCCGAGGTCCGCTCCGTGACAACCAGACTGCCGACGGTCACCATCTACGAGGTCTATCCCGGCGGCGTGGGTTTCGCACCGCGCCTGTACGAGCTCCACCGCGAGCTCAAGGACGACGCTGCTTCATTGGTCCGCGACTGCCCCTGCACGGCCGGATGCCCGTCGTGCGTCGGCCCTCTCCATCTCGTGGAAGGAGCGAAAGAAGCATGCCTGCGGCTTCTCTCCGCGAGCGCCTTACCCGTCTAGGCGCGCCCCCCCGGCCACGGCCTGCGCGAAGCTGCGAGCTGCCGCGGGGCTTCGAAGGGCTGCGCACGCCGTTTGGGATCGCCGCGATCCGCCAGGAGGTGCTCGCCCTTCCCACCCTCGACCCCGACCCTGGAAACGTCGCCTATGTCGACACATGGAATCCGCGTTCCTCCACGCGCTGAGGGACGAGCTCGAGCCGGCCGAAGGCCTCGCCACCTTCAACGGCGGGTCGTTCGACCTGCCGGTGCTTCGCACCCGATGGGTCATGGCCCGGATGCCGGGGGAGTTCACCCACGCCGCGCACGTCGATCTCTTGACGCTCGTGCGCGCGCTCCTCAGGCATCGCCTCGAGAGCTGCACGCTGCGATTCGTCGAGCAGCGGGTCCTCGGTTACGAGCGCGACGACCCCTTGCCGAGCGCGTTGGTGCCTGACGCCTATTTCGATTTCTTCCGCGCCGGATCGCTCGATTTGCTCGAGGCCGCCCTGGAGCACAACCGACTGGATGTGATCAGCCTGGTCCACCTCCACTCGCGGCTGCTCCGACGTTTGGGGGGCGGCGACGTGGATATGAACGCCGAGGATTGGCTCGCCCTTGGACGCCACCGCTGGCGCCGCGGCGCGCGGGCTGACGGCTGGCGGGCGCTGCGCAACGCGACCGCGTTTGCGAAAGGCGAAGCCGCTGCCACAGCCGGATTGCTGCTCACCCGCCGCCTGGTGCGGCGAGGATCCATCGCCGGCGCTGACCAGTTGCTCGGATGGCTCGAGTCGAGCGTCACCGACGATATCCGCGTTTCCGTCGCGAGGGCGCGCTTGCTGGAATGGAGGCGGCGCGATCCACGCGGCGCGTTGTCGGTCGTCGAGGACGCACGTCGGCGAATGCCCGAAGAAGCCACCGGCCTCGATGACCGCCATGCTCGACTGCTGCGCAAAGTCGAGCCTCGGAGCGTGCGCCCCAAGAAGGCGGTCAGGCCCCTCCAGCTCGATGCTCCCATCCTGGACGCGTCCGGCTAGACCTTCAGGGCATTGCTTACAGATTCCTTGCGCTTTTGGCGCGCGAAAAGGCCTTTTTCCGCGTTAGCGCGAACAGAATGCTTTCCCGGTTGCTTAAATGTCGCCTGACGATGCCGGCTGGAGGTGGAACGCGCGTTCACCGCACACGGCAGCGCGGTCAGTCGCTGGTGGAATTTGCCATCTCCTCGACGGTCCTGCTGCTGCTGGTGATGGGTCTACTCGACCTGTCCCGGGCCTTTTACTTCTCGGTCAGCCTCCAGGGAGCAGCGCGCGAAGGCGCCCGCCACGGGGCCTGGTTCAACACCGCTGCCCGGGAAAACAACTATCTGGACGACGCGGACGTCATGACCGCCGTGAAGCAGGCCCTCTACGGCGCCGGCTTCTCCGACAGCCAGATCCACCTCATGACAACCAGCGGTTGCCTGAGTCCGACCGACGGCAACGGGGTGAACAACAAGCCATATCCGGCGGCCGCGTTTCCAGCCGCCTCGCAGAACGTCAACGTCTATATCTGCTAGGGCGACATCAACGTCTCGCTGCTGATGCGATTCCAGCTCATCACACCGTTCATTCAGGGCATGTTCGGCTCGGGGCTGAACCTCGCTTACAACGAGCATTTCACGATCCAGGGCAAGCCATGAAAGAGCGCTTGAAGAAGTACTTTCACAGCGAGCGGTCGCAGGGTTTGACCGAGTTCGCGATCATCGCGCCGGTCATCCTGCTCCTGACCTTCGGGATCATCGACTTCGGCCGCGGGCTCTACCTGTACATCACGCTGCAGCAGGCGGCCAACGAAGGCGCGCGCGTGGCTGTCCGGGCGTCGTACTTCATCGATCCGAACGGCAGCTCTCACAACTGGCCCAAGAACACGGACGTCCAGGCGGCGACCCAGGGCCACGCCGTGGCCGCGGTGCTTGCCAACCCATGCCCCAACGGTCCCATACCGAACGGCGGCAACCCGCAGGGATCCCCTCAGAAGCCTCCTGCCAACACGGGCTGGGTTTTCATCACCGACCCGAGTGCCGCGGGCAACGGGACGCCCAATGCGCCGCGCGGGCAGCTTCCATACAATCCCCCGCCCGCCGGTTGCAACGAGGCGGTTGCCGCCGACGGAAACCAACCCCTCAAGGTGACCCTCTGGTACACGTTCCAGCCGATCACCCCACTGATACAGCAAGCAGTCGGCAACAACATCGTCATCACTGCATATGCGGTCTACCGTGCCGAGTACTCCAACTAAGCTCCGCAAGCGCAGCTTGCAGGGAGGCCAGGCGATCATCCTGATCGCGCTGCTCATCCTCGTCCTGTTCGGCATGCTTGGCCTGGCCATCGACTCCGGGCGGGGCTACGTCGATAGGCGCGACCAGCAGTCCGCCGTCGACGCTTCCGCGCTCGCTGCCGGGGACTGGTTCGAGAACTACACGGACCTCACGCTTTCGATCGACCAGTCAGTCGCCCTGTACCAGCGCAACCTGCGGATCTACTCGGGGATCCAGACCTCTTCTCACACCCATGCCATGGTCGGCCCGACGGGCGCCCTCGACCAAGACACGTACGACTACACCTTTGGCGGCGGCTACTCGCTGACGATCGTCGCCACCGACACCCAGTTCAACGGATACCAGTTCGTCTACACCACGTACCACAATCTGCCCCTGGCCTTCATGCAGATCTTCGGCGGATCCACAAGCATCCCGATCAGCGCCTCTGCCACTTCGATCGTCGGCAACCAGCGCCAGACTCCTGCGCTCCTCACGCTCAGTACCGACAGATGCTCGATGAACCTCACAGGGTCCGCACAGCTGACCGTGCTCGGCGACGTCTACAGCAATGGCCAAGCATGCCTCGACTCCAACCTCCACGAGGCGGGCAACTGCTACGGCGCGGCCGGCTCGAACTGCGGAGACGCCCAGTACTACTGCTACAACTCAGATCCCGGGTTCGTGCCGTACTCGCCGCCCTGCCGTGCCGGCGACATCCAGGGCACCGGGATCGTCCCGGCCCCGACCCTTCCCGACCCAGGCTTCCTGGCCACCTCGGTGCCGTACTACACGACCGCCGAGGCGTACAGCCAGTACAACCGCGGGACGTGGACCGAGATGCGGCCGGGCCAGTACAACAGCTTCCACCTGACCGGCGGCTCGGCCAGCTGCGCCTTCCTCGACGCCGGGGTCTACACCTGGCTCAACGACTACAGCTCGGATGCCAACGGGAGCTTCGTCTCCAACGAGCTGAGGGCCCCCGACGAGCAGCTCTATTCAGCGCCCGGGACCGCGTCCGTCGCGAACCCCCAGTTCTGGGACCAGAACGGCGTCACGTGCTCCGGGCACTTCACCGTGACGAACGCCGCGGTCGGCCAGACTGTCCTGCTTGCCCCGACCTGTACGGACCTCTCACCCCTGGCACCGGCCGGCTGCCACTCGGGTGTCTCGGACACCAGGAGCCGCAACAACCGCTGGGGTGTCGAGGTGACCTCGGTCCGCTACGACCGCTTCATCGACCCGACGGTGACTCCGAACCCGTGCTTCGCCGCGCCGGGCTGCCGCAGGGAGAGCGCGCCGTCGTCCTGCCACCTGACGCCGAACACGGTCGTCGGATCGCTCCACTCACCATCCAACATCGGAATCGACGTCAACATCACCCGGAACGCGCCCGGCGCGCAGTACTACAACGTGTACCTGAACCCATCGGGCTGCAACGGGATCCAGTCGCAATTTGGTTGGGTCGGCCGATTTGACGCCCCAGGCTTCGTCAACGGTTCCGCCGTCGGGCCGTTCCCCAACGGGACCGCGTGGACCCTTGGCGCGGCGGCCCAGTCCCCGGTCTTCCCGGCGGCCGGCGCCTCCATCTACGACGTCAACGACACGATGATCTCGAACCCGGCGACCACGTGCTACGCCCAGACCAGGACGATCAACTGCACTCCCACCGACGACGAGCAGCCGCCGCAGTGCTTCAGCAACTGCCCTCCGCCGGCGAACCTGCTGTCGCAGGAGAACGCGCCGATGTCGCTCGAGTACCCGCCCTACACGGCCGGTGACGTGGCGAATGAAAACTACTGCCGGCCCTCGCCGAGCCCGGGCAACATCAACGCCCCGTGCCTGGGTTCTGCAATCACGCCAGGCGGCGTCCAGTTCTACTTCCCGAACGGTTCATGCTTCAGCCAGAACTCGCAGGGCGCGACCTACGTCTTCAGTGGTGTGCAGTACAACTGGATCGTCATCTACGCCCCGGCCGCCAACACGTGCGCCGCGACGATGAACGGCGGCGCGTCGACGCAGTACATCGGCACCATATACACGCCAGGCATGGACTGGACGATCAGCGGTGGCGACCGCTCGCCGCTGGCCGGCCAGGTGATCTGCTACACGGCCAAGGTGGCCGGTGGCGGCCAGGCCGGCATCGACTTCAACCCGAACTACTCACCGGTGCCTCCCGCGGCTCGGCTGATCAACTAGCCGGGGTAGCTTCGTAGCCCAGCGCGCGCAGGGCCTCGTCGATCCACTCGATCGCCATCTCTTGCGTGCTGGCCCACACGTCGGGTGACGCGCCGGCAGACGCGGTGTCGATGACGACCCGTCCCGCGACCCTCAGGAGCCGGCGCACCAGCGGTGCCGCCTCGGGCACATTGAACTCGAGATTCTCGAGCGCGCGGGACAGCATGAAGCAGGCCGCGTTGAACGTTTCGGCGTCGATCGGCTTATCATTCGCCAGCCGCTCGGCAAGCTCCGCCCTCAGATCGGTGGGGTCCATATGCCGGGCTATTATTCAGTTAAGGCTGGAGTGATGGACCTAACCGAACCTGTCTTGCTGACGCCAGAGGGGCTGGAGAAGCTCAAGCGCGATCTCGAGGTCGCGCTGGCTCGCCGCGCCGAGGCGGGCGAGCGCCTCAAGGAGGCCTTCCAGCCCGGCGACATCGAAGACAACCCCGAGTACGAGCAGGCGAAGGAAGAAGTCGGACTTCTCGACAGCCGCATCTACGAGCTCCAGGAGATGATCGGGCGCGCCCAGATCATCAAGGACACGCACTCGAGCATCGTCGGCCCGGGATCGACGATCGAGGTCACCGACAACGAAGGCGAGACCGAGACCTTCCACCTCGTCGGAGCGGTGGAGAGCGACCCTTCGGCGGGCCGGATCTCGGTCGATTCGCCGGTGGGTCGCGCGCTCGTCGGCAAGAAGAAGGGCGACAGGGTGACCGTGAGCGTTCCTTCCGGCACGCTGACGCTCACCGTCAAAGCGGTCAAGTAACGCCACGTCCTCTGTAGGGGTCCCGACTGCGGCGACTCAGGAGATCGATCCGGAGACGATCAACCGGCGGACCACGCTCGGCGTCTTCTTCCGGCAAGCGGCCAAGTACGGGGACCGTGCCCTCATCCATCACCTGAAGGGCGACGCGTGGCAGGTCGAGAGCTGGAACGCGATGCGGCGCGACATCCTGGCCGTGGCGTCGGGGCTGATCGACGCCGGCGTCCAACCGGGTGACTGCGTGGTCCTGATCGGCGAGAACAGCCTCGAGTGGCTGTACTGCGATTTCGGCATCCAGGCGATCGGGGCGATCACGGTTCCGATCTATCCGAACTCGACGCCAGAGATCGCCGACAAGATCATCCAGAACTCGAGCGCTGCTTTTGCCATCGCGTCGAATGCAAAGCTGGCGTCCAAGCTCAAGGTGGGCGGCTCGCTGAAGACGGTTGCGCTGATCGACCAAGAGGTCGCGAAATGGGTCGGTCATGTGCCGACGCGCACGTCTGAGATCTCGGCGCGCCTCTCGCGGGTCCAGCCCGACGACCTCTGCACGATCGTCTACACGTCCGGCACTACAGGAGACCCGAAGGGTGTCGAGCTCGCGCATCGCAACCTCGTCGACATCAGCGAGGCGGCGGTCAAGGTGCACCCGATCACCGACGCCGACTCAGCGCTGTCGTTTCTGCCCTACGCGCACGTGTTCGAGCGGATCAACGACATCTTCGTGGGCATGGTCTACGGCGGACAGGCCTGGATCTCGCGCGGGGCCGATCACCTGGCCGCAGAGTTAGCCGAGGTCCAGCCGACCGTGATGTGCAGCGTGCCGCGTATGTACGAAAAGATGTATGCGGCTGTCATGGCGCGCGTCCGCGAGGCAAGCCCCTCGCGGCGCAGGCTGTTCGAATGGTCGATCGAGGTCGGTAGGCGGCACTTCCACACCGAGGCGCCCGGCCCCTGGTTGCGCGTGCGGCACAAATTGGCGGACAGGCTTGTCCTGGCCCCCCTCCGCAAGCGGCTGACGGGAGGCCGATTACGTTTCTTCATCAGCGGCGGGGCTGGCCTGGCTCGGGAGATAGAGGAATTCTTCTGGGCGATCGGGGTACCGATCCTCAACGGGTGGGGCATGACCGAAACCTCGTCCGGCGTCTGCTCGAACACGCTGCGCGAGCACAAGTTCCTCACGGTCGGCAAGCCGTTTCCCGGGGTCGAGATCAAGATCGCCGAGGACGGCGAGATCCTGGTCAAGGGTCCGGGCAACATGCTCGGCTACCACAAGAACCCGGCCGCTACGGCCGAGGTGCTGAAGGACGGCTGGATCTACACGGGCGACATCGGCGAGATCGACACCGAAGGTTTCCTCAAGATCACCGACCGCAAGAAGTCGCTCTTCAAGACCGCCGGCGGCAAGTACATCGCACCGCTGCCTCTCGAGCATGGCATGATGCGAAACCCGCTCGTGCTGCGCGCGATCGTGATCGGAGAGGGCAAGCCATACGTCACGGCGCTCGTGGTCCCGGACTGGGACGAGGGCAAGAAGCAAGGGCTCGACGCATCCGGGGTCATGAGCTCGATCCAGAGGACGATCGACGAGGTGAACGCGCACCTTGGCCGCTGGGAGACCATCAAGTACTTCACTCTGCTCGAGCGCGACTTCACAGAGGATGCCGGCGAGCTGTCGCTGAAGCTCGACATCAAACGCAAAGTCGTGGCCGACCACTACCACGACCATATCGAGGCGATGTACACGGCCAAATCACAAGACTCGTAGATTTGCTGGCGTGGCGGGACCGATCGACCTCTCCGACCTCCACGCGGCGCTTGACCGCTTGCGCCCCCAGCTCTGCCACTGTGGACTGAAGGGCGAGTGCCTGGGATGTAAGGGGATCGAGATGGTTCGCGTCCAGGCCGAGGCCGTCGCCGCCGCGGCCAGCCAGCCGGTCCTGATTCAGGTCGCCCAGGAGGCCGCGATGAAGGACATGACCTCCCGGTTCGAGGCGATGTCCGAACGGCTGATGTCCGATCCCGAGATCCGCCGCTCCGCGGAGCAGATGCAGGAGCGACTGATGGCGGACCCGGAGACGCGGCAGCTGCTGGAAGAGCTGATGCGCCGTCTGGGCGGCGCCCCGCCGACCGAAGAGCTGAACTAAAAGCCCTTCCGGCCACCTCCTCTGAATGGGGAGGAGTTAGCCCCTAGCTCGTCGACGGTGTCGCGGTGGGGGTCGGCTTGCGCTTCTCGGCCCGGTTCCACAACGGCAGAGGTCCGGTCTGCAGGCGGCTCACGATCTCCTGCTCCTGGCCAACTGTGATCTTCTGGTCGGTGACGGCCTTGTCCAGGACCGGCTTCAGGTTGGCGATCACTTTGGTCCGGAAAGCAGCTTCCGAGACCTTCTGCGTGGCTGCGACCTGGGACAGCGACTGACCGTTCTTCAGGTCCGTCTTCAGCTGCGTTTCGGTGAGGCCCAACGCAGACGCGGCGGCGCTTATGTACTGCGTCATGTAGGCGGCGATCGCTGCCTTGTCTCCCCTCGGCGCGAGGCTCGGCAATGTGCACGGAGTCTGGCTGGCCAGCTTCTGCTTGATCGCGTTCGCCTGGGTCTGGGTCAGGTGACCGGCCTTGACCTCGTCGGCAAGCGTGTCGGCGATCGCCCTCTGAAACGCGGCGTTGATCTCGGCCTGGCTCTTGCCGATCTCGACCGCGAAGTGCGACATGAATTCGCCGCAGGCAGCGGATGACGCCTTCGACTGCGCCGCGGTGAGCGCGGCATCGGACTGAGGTGGCGAGGATGAGGTGGGGCGGAAACCGAAGCTCATACCTGCAGCGGATGCGGTCGCGACAACGGCGATGCCGGCGATGGCCACCGCGCCCACCGCGAAACTGGCCACACGGAGGGGACGAAGCTTCCAGAGTCTTGTGATCATGGGTTCACTCTCCCACGACGATCCGGCCGCCTTCTTTATGCATTTGTAAGTCGCTTCTCTACACTCGGCTCATGGAAGCGCCGCCCGGCTCAGGCCCGTCTGCGGGTTGGAGCGGCAAGCACGCCGTCGAGCTCTACGTCCGCACGTACACGACCATGCTGCAGAGCTCGGGCGACATCAAGGTCGAATCGCTCGTCCAGGCCCACCTTCTCATGGGTTCGGTCCTTCATCCGCTCGCGGCCCAACCGCAGTCCGATATGGGCGCCCTGCTCTATGCCGTGCGGCGCCTGCCTGCGGCGATCTCGCGATGCCGGCGGATCATCATGGGCCAGAGCCCGCAGGGGTTCCGCGCGGTGCTCGGCGCGGACATCCTGAACTGGGAGGCGGTGAAGGCTCCGGCTCGGCGGCGGCGTTGGTATCACGACGGCAAGAACACGCTGGCGGTGCTCATCGCCTCCAAGTCGGACATCGACGACCTCGTGCCCACGGTGGTCGCCTTCCAGATCGAGTGGAACAAGCTGCACCGCGCGCTGCAGGACGTCGGCAACTCGGACGAGGAGGCAAGGCAGGCGGCGGGTGCGACCCCGGACGACTGGCGGCGGCTCCGCGAAGCGTGGGGTGAAAACTTTGTCCTCAACCTCGCCGGGATCAGGCGGGATGAATGCCGCATCGTGCTCCGGCAGATCGGTGGCAGCCACCTCGGTTACGCACGCAACGCCAGCCGCTGGTGGATGCCGGTCGCGGCCGCGATGGACGACCTCGACGCTCGCAACGCCCCCATCTATTTCGTCTCCTCCAACGCGCACAGCCTGGTCAACGTCCTGACCGGAGTTGCGCGCCGGATCGAGAGCGAGATCGTCGACTGGATCGGGAGAAGCGATCGCGATCTCGATACCGAACGCCGCAAGCTCGAGGCCGGTCACAGCCGCGCGTCGCGGCAGAACTGGCTGTACTACGGCGCACGTCAGATCTTCGACGCCAGCCCCGACCGCGACCGGTTGCGTAAGTGGCGCGCCGAGCTCGAAACGGCCAACGGCGTCCGCCACATTCCGGCGGTGGGCACGGGCGTCGACTCGGCGGCCCAGGTGTTCAAGCTCTCGAAGCTCGATGCGTCAGCGATCGACCCGCGAGTCGGCGCTGTCGACGAGAAGAAGCTGCGGGAGTCGGACGCCTGCGTCATCAACGTCGACTATCCGCTGGGCGAGGCCGCGTACCACATCCTGCGCCAGGTCGCCGAACAGGCCGCCTGGGTGGCGGGGGTCTATGTGCTCGGCAAGGCGGCCACGCTCAACGCCGACGTCGGCGACGTGATGATCCCGAACGCGGTGTACAACGAGCACTCGGGAAACACGTACTGGCTCGACAACTGCTTCACCGCGAGCGACGTGCAGCCGAATCTTGTTTATGGCTCGGCACTCGACAATCAGCGAGCGGTCACCGTGCGGGGCACATTCCTCCAGAACCGCGACTACCTGGACTTCTACTACCAGGGCCGTTACACGGTGGTCGAGATGGAGGCCGGGCCCTACCTGGACGCCTGCTTCGAGATCGGACAGCCCGACCGCTACCCGGTCAACGAGAGCGTCAACATGGCCCAGGTCAACTTCGATCTGGGGATCGTCCACTACGCATCCGACACGCCGTACACCCAGGCCCGTACGCTGGGAGCCCGCGGGCTCAGCTACCGAGGGATGGACTCGACCTACGCCTCGGCGATCGCCGTCGCGCGGCGCATCCTGCAACGCGAGGAGGCGCTGCTACCCGCCTCTAAGTAGAGAAGACGCGGTGGGGGTGGTTGTGCTCGCCCGCCCCGTGGTGAATCTCGCCACACGGATGGCAGCTCTCGACCTGGATCGTGGTGTGGCCGATCGCGAAGCGATCGCAGAGCTTGCTCTCGAGGTCGCGGACGACGTGCTCTGCGTCGCCGAGCGACGTATCGGCGATCACGATGTGGCAGCTCAAGGCCATCTCGTCCGAGGAGAGCGCCCAGACATGCAGGTCGTGGATCCCGGTGACAAGCTTGGTGGCGGAGATCTCGGCCGTCACCGCCGCGAGATTTACCTCAGGCGGCGTGCCCTCCATGAGCAGATTCACCGTCTCTCGGACGATGCCCCAGGCGCCATACGCAATGAACGCGGCGATGGCCAGCGAGAGAATCGGGTCGATGTAGAGCCAGCCCGTCAGGAGGATCACGGCCCCGGCGATGACCACGCCCGCGGACGCCGCGACGTCGCCGGTCACGTGCAGCATCGCCGCGCGCAGGTTCAGGTTGACGCTGTCCCCGCGCAGAGTAAGGATCACGAATGCGTTGATCGCGATCGCAACTAGAGCTGTCGCGATGACGACGCCGCCCTGGATCGGGGCAGGATCCATGATCCGGCGCACGGCCTCGAAGCCGATCGCCAGCACGATGACGATCAGCGTGACCGCGTTGAGGAGCGCAGCAAGGATGCCCACGCGGTGGTAGCCGTACGTCCTGCGCTGATCGGCAGGCCGTTTGGACTGCTCCACGGCAAACCATGCGAGACCCAATGCGAACACATCGGTCAAGACGTGGCCGGCGTCCGAGAGGAGGGCCAGGGAGTGCGAGAGCAAGCCGCCCGCAAGCTCGATCACGAGGACGGCCAGAGTCAGCGCCAGGCCAAGCCTCAGCCTGGCGCCTGTCTGACTTACACGTTCCACAAAGCTAATTTACCCATCCCCACCGGGGTCCCCACGAAATCACCGGATTTCGTGGGGTGGGTCGCGCCACCAATCCCCTCCACGTTCCAGGTACTCAAGCAACATCCCGTGGCGGAGCCCTTCGTGGCTGACGTGCAGGACGGTCAGCCCATACCAGTCCAGGAACAGGAGGAGCGCCTCCACGCCGGCGCGCATGGCTTTGACCCGGTTGGCGGGCACGCCGATCTCGCCCGCCAGGTGGGCGGCCCGACGCCGGTCCAGCCTCGCCTCGCAGGCCAGCAGGTCGGCCGTGGTCAGGACCGGTGGCGGGTTGCGACGCGCCAGCACGGACGGGAGGTTGGACGCCGTGCCGCCGGTGGCGACCAACCGCTCGACGTCGCCGTCCGGCGCCTGCGCCAGCACCCGCAGCGCCGCTTTGCGGACGCGGGCGCGCTCTTCCGGCCTAGGCGGATCGGACAGGAATTGCGACGCGAGAACGCCCGATCCGATCTCCAAAGAGGCCGACCGGATCATCTCCTTGCCGCGTGCGATCACGACCTCCGTCGAGCCGCCGCCAAGGTCCACCAGTGCCCACTCCCGGCGCGAGGCGTGGCGGCTCGCGGCGCCGAGGAAGCTCAGCTCTGCCTCTCGCTTCGGGGAGATGACGCGCACCGGAGCGCCGATGACCTCGGCGGCCTGTCGGGCGAACGCCCGTCCGTCAGACGCCCGGCGGACGGCCTCGGTGGCGCAGGCGAGGATCTGGTCGTAGCCATGCTTCCTGGCTTCGGCAAGGACCCTGCGCAGAGCCCGCATCGCGCTCGCTGCGCGGCTGCCGATCGCGCCGGTCCGGGCGACCTGCGGGCCCAGCTCCGGCATCTCGACGTAGTGGGCCACATCCTCGAGCTTGCCGCGCACCACGTCGGCGACCAGGACGTGAATGGTGTTGGAGCCGATGTCAAGCGCGGCAAGACGCATTCAACTGGAACTCTAGAATCTGGCCGTGGCCAAAAGGACGCGCATGGAGCGCGACTCGATGGGCGAGATGCAGGTTCCCGCCGATGCCTACTACGGCGCGTCGACGCAGCGAGCCGTCCTGAACTTCCCCATCTCGGGCCAGGCCATGCCGCGCCGCTTCATCCGTGCCCTGGGCATGGTCAAGCGAGCCGCGGCACAGACCAACCGCGAGCTGGGGCTGCTGCCTCGCCGCCGCGCGCGGGTGATCGCGGCTGCCGCGCAAGAGGTCATCGACGGCAAGCTCGATGACCAGTTCCCGATCGATATCTATCAGACCGGCTCGGGCACCTCGACCAACACCAACGCGAACGAGGTCATCGCGAACCGCGCCATCGAGATCCTCGGCGGCGAGCGTGGTTCGAAGCTGGTTCACCCCAATGACCACGTAAACCTCGGCCAGTCGTCCAATGACGTCATCCCGACCGCGATCCAGCTTGCCGCCGCGATGGCGATCCAGGAGGAGCTGATTCCGTCCCTCGAGCGGCTGCAGCGCGCGCTCGAGGTCAAGTCGAAAGAGTTCTGGCCGGTGATCAAGACCGGGCGGACCCACCTCCAGGACGCGACGCCGATCAGGCTGGGACAGGAGTTCCGGGGCTACGCGGGCCAGGCAGAAGAGTCGATCCGGCGGGCTGGCGCTGCGATCGACGAGCTGGCGCGGGTCCCGCTCGGCGGCACGGCAGTCGGCACCGGGCTCAACTCACATCCGCAGTACGCGCGCCTGGCCACGGCTCGCCTGGCCAAAGCCACGCGGCTGCCGGTGAAAGAGGCGGCGAATCACTTCCACGCCCAGGCGACGCTGGACACGCTGGTGGCCGCCCACGGCGCGCTGCGGACGATCGGGACAAGTCTCTGGAAGATAGGCTCGGACATCCGGCTCATGGGCACCGGCCCGATTGCAGGTCTTGGTGAGCTTCGGCTGCCCGAAACGCAGCCGGGGTCCAGCATCATGCCCGGCAAGGTGAACCCGGTAATCATCGAGTCGCTTCTGATGGTGATCGCGCGGGTGTATGGCAACGATGCGACCGTCGTCATCTCGGGGCAGGCCGGCAGCCTTTTCGAGCTGAACGTGATGATGCCCGTGGCGGGCGCCGCGATTCTCGAGTCCATCGCCCTGCTCGCCGCCGCGACGCGCAATTTCTCCGAGCGCTGCGTCGAAGGCCTGCAGGCGACCGACCGCGGGCCGGAGCTGGTCGAGCGAAGTCCGATGCTGGCGACCGCGCTGAACCCGGTGATCGGCTACGACGAGGCCGGCAAGCTCGCCAAGGAATCGATCCGCACGGGACGCTCGATCCGCCAGCTGGCGCGAGGTCGGGGCGTGAATGAGAGGCAGCTGAACAAGGTCCTTGACCTCGGCAAGATGACGAAACCTGGACTCGAAGGTCCCGGCGGAGGGGGCTAAGCCGACGGGCCATGAGAACGGAGCATCCGCTGCTCCGCTTTCGTCTGGCCTTTACCCTGCTCGCCATCGTGATCGTGGTCGGCGTCGCCGGCTACATGCTCATCGACGGCTGGGACGTCCTCGACTCCTTCTACATGGTGATCATCACGATCAGCACGGTCGGCTACACCGAGGTCCACCCGCAGGGCGTCGCGGGAAGGATGTTCAGCTCGGGACTCATCGTGGTCGGCGTGGCGACGATGCTCTACGGCTTCGGCGTATTCGCCGAGACGCTGACGGACAATGCATTCGGCAGGTATCGGAGGGACCGGCAGTTGCAACGAGATCTCGACCACCTACGCGACCACTTCATCATTTGCGGCTACGGCCGCATCGGGACCCAGATCGTCGCCGAGTTCGAGCACCACAAGATCGAATACGTGGTCATTGATCAAACCGACGAAGCGCTCGAGCGGATCCGCGCCGAGCACCGTTTGCACATCGAGGGCGACGCTTCGAAAGAGGAGGTCCTCAAGCAGGCGGGGATCGAGCGCGCGCGCGGACTGGTCTCGGCTGTCGACTCCGACGAGCGCGCCGTGTACATCGTCCTTGCCGCGCGTGCTTACAACCCGAACCTCTATATCGTGGCCAGGGCCGGCCGCCCGGAGTCGATCCGCCGACTCGAGCTCGCCGGCGCCTCCAGAACGATTTCTCCCTATTTGATGGCCGGGCACCGCATGGCAGAGCTCGCGATCCGGCCGGCGATGGTCGACTTCATGGACACCCTGCACCATGGCGAGGCAGGGATCGGCGTCGAGGAGATGGTCGTCACCTCGGGGACCACGGCGGCCGGCCAGACGCTTGAAGAGGCGGGACTTCTGGCGCCGGACGCGGCCAAAGTTCTCGCCGTGCGCAAGCTCGACGGCGCGGTCGTGGTCAATCCGACGGCGAGCATGCGCCTGGAGGACGGGGACCTCCTCATCGCGCTCGGCACCGAGGACCAGCTCTTCGCCACGGCGGCCAAGCTGAGGTAATCGCCGAAGAACCGACACGTTCGGTGCTCGCCAAACCTGCGCTTAAAGTGATCTCGTGGAGAGACTCGGAAGGCGGCCGGAGCTTGTCGCACTCGCCTCGGTCGTCATCGGGATCGTGCTCGTGCTGGCCAAGCTGGTGGTAGGTGTCTTGACGGGCAGCCTGGGCATCCTCAGCGAGGCCGCCCACTCCTTCCTTGATCTGGCGGCGAGCGCTTTCACGCTGGTCGCCGTGCGGACATCGCACAAGCCCGCCGACACCGAGCACCCATACGGGCACGGTAGGGCGGAAAATCTCGCGGCGTTCGCGGAGGGCGTCATCCTGCTGATGACCGCGGCGTTCATCGCCTTCGAAGCGATCCGAAGGCTGGCGGTCGGCGGATCCGTCGTGAACCCTGCCGGCTACGCGTTCGGCTTGTTGGTTGCGACCCTGGTCATCGAAAGCGGACGGGCGGCGGTCCTGCGTCGCGTCGGCCGCCTTGCGTCGAGCGAGGCGCTTCAGGCGGACGCTACCAACCGCGTCGCCGACGTCCTCGCCACGCTTGGCGTGATCGCGGGACTGATCGGAGTCCGCGTTGGTCTCCCCTGGGCGGACTCGGTTGCCGCCCTGGTCGTCGCTGCGATCGTTGCTCGCGCGGCCGCGTTGCTCGCGTGGCGGTCGGGCGACATCCTGATCGACCGCGCCCCCGCCGGCGCGGAAGAGCAGCTACGGGAAGCGATCCAGAAGGTCGATGGCGTGCGCGAGGTGCGATCCGTGCGAGTCCGCCGCTCGGGACCAAACCTGATCGGCGACGCGAGCATCGCGACGGGCCGAATGCTATCCGTCGAGGCTGCCAGTGCCCTTGTCGAAGGAGTCAAGAAGCGCGCTCGCTCGGTGCTTCCCGAGCTTGACCTCGCTGTCGCGGTCGAAGGCCAGGAGCAGGAAGGTGATCTGGTCGAGCGGATCCACGCCGCCGCCGCGCGAAACGGCGGCGTCCGCGACCTGCACAACGTGACGGTGGAGCGCGAGGCAGACGGCTCGTTGCATCTCACGATGCACGCCAAGCTTCCAGGCGATCAGACGCTCGACACAGCTTCGCGCACGAGCCGCGCACTGGAGCGCTCGCTCCGCGCCGAGCTACCCGACGTGACCCGCGTCGACATCCATCTCGAGCCGATGGAACCGGACGTGGTGCCCGGCCAAGACGTGACCGCACGCAACGCGCAGCTCGCTGCGCGAATCCGGGCAATCGTCGAGGCTCATCCAGAGGTCAAACGTTGCGTCGACGTCGAGCTGAGCAATCGCAACAACCAGATTTATGCGCACGTTGTGGCCGAGGTGGAAGGCGCTGTCAGCCTCGAGGACGCGCACCGGATCGAGAGTGAGCTGGAGGAGACGATCCGGCGTGAGATACCGGAAATCCACGAGGTCGTGACGCGAGCCACCGCTTGAGGCCGGCACGCGAGGAGGACTTTCCGCAACTGCTCGACCTTTGGCGCGCAGAGGTTGCGCGGGGACGGCAGGACATCGTTCCCTCCGAGGCACGCCTTCGCCGCATGCTCGGGCGATTCGACTGGGACACGAAATCGAGGGTGGTCGAGCGCAACGGGCGCATCGCCGGGTCGTTGCTCGTGATGAGCCGCCCGTCGCCGGACGGCATGCTTGCGAACCTGTACGCGACCGGGACACAGGACGTCTACCTCGAGATGGTCGGCTGGGGAATCGGTTTCTGCAAGGCCGCCGGTGCTGCGATTACGCAGGTCTTCGTGGGCAAAGGCGGCGGTGACGGCCTGGCCGGTTTGGGGCTTCAGCTCGTCAGGCCCTGGTGGAGGATGGACCGACGCATCGGCGACGGCTTGCCTTGGGCGGAGCCGGTGCCGGGCTACGAGGTGATCGATGGAAGCGTCGCGCACCCCGGCTCATGGGCCGCTCTCTTCAATGGCACCTTTGCCGACCACTGGCGCTTCACGCCCCGCGGCGAGCAAGAGATCATTGCGGACAAAGCTCCACAGCTGAGCCTGATGGCGGTCACCTCAGCCAGGCGCGAGCCGGTGGCGCTGACGTTCGGCGAGCTCGAGAGGTACGCGGGCGACCCACGACCGCAGCCGGTCGGCCTCATCAGCTCGGTCGGAACGCTGCCCCAGCATCGGCGCCGCGGGCTGGCGAAGTGGCTCGTCGCCGAGGTGCTGCATCGCCTGCAGGCTGCGGGTGCGCTGCACCTCTCGCTGTACGTGGACGGGGAAAGCCGTGTGCGCGCGTACGACGCGTACAGAAATCTCGGGTTCCAGGTGGCTTTCGAGGCGGAGGTCTGGGAAGCTACGTTCCCGTGAAATTTGCGCGTGGGGCGGCCGCGGCGGCGCTGGCTGCCCTGGTGCTCTCGGCCTGCCAGAGCACAAGTGCTCAGCCCGTCCAGTCAAGCACCATCCCGATCGCGAAACCCCCGCCGACGCTCGACTCTGCGATCCGCTCCGCCACCGACCTTGGACCGGCGGACGCGGCCACGACCGTGGGCCTCAGCCTCGGCCTGAAGGTCCGACACGCCGAGGAGCTTGCGGCCTTGCTCGCCGCCGGCAAGACGATCTCCCCATCGGACTACGCGGCGAGCTTCGGCCCGGACCCGGGGCTGGTCCAGCGTGCACTAGCCGCGCTGCACAACGCCGGCCTGCAGGCGACCTGGGTGCCCCCATCCAGCCTGATCATGGTCGACGGCCCCGCGCCGGCCGCTGCTCTCCTGTTCCAACTCGACATCGAAAGCTACCGGTTGCCGAACGGGTCGACGTTCTACGCGTCGCTTGATCAGCCCAAGCTGCCGCCGGTGATAGCCGCGGTGACCGCCAACGTCAGCGGCCTTGACAACTACCGCCGGTCGCGCGGCTACGCGGTGCGGCCTGGAGGCCTGGTGCCGACCGACGTCCTGACGTACTACAACCTCAAACCTCTTCGCGATGCGGGCCTCGACGGCAGCGGCCAGACGATCCTCTTGCCCGAGATCGACGACCTGCCGACCCTCAGCGACCTCAACAAGTTCGCTGCCAAGTTCGGCCTTCCCTCCTTCGACTCGGTGCTCACCGTGAAGCGCAATACGAGCTGGGGTACACCGGAAAAGCCACAGGGCGAGACCGTCCTCGACCTCGAGGTCATCCATGCGGTCGCCCCGGCCGCCAAGCTCGTCGTCTACCTCTCGGCGCCCGATTTTGGCCACGGTGCCCGCGCCTTCGACCAGATGGTCACGGACCATCTTGGCTCGATCATCTCGGAGAGCCTCGGCTCATGCGAAACCGACACCCCGAGCGGCGCGCGCAATGTGTACGCGTCCATCCAGGATCGCTCGCGGGCCCTGGGTATGTCGCACTTCGTGGCCAGCGGCGACAACGGCGCCTTCACGTGCGGACTCGACCAGGATCCGGCGGGCAGCTTCCCTTCCACGCTCCCCACGGTGACCGCGGTCGGCGGCACGAGCGTCTTCGAGTCGGCCGAGGGCGTGTACTTCAAGGAGTACGCGTGGGGAAGTCCCCTCGATCAGAGCGGAGGCGGCGGTGGCGTGAGCCAGTTCTACTCACTGCCCGACTACCAGAAGAACGAAGGGCAAGCCATCGGACATGGACTTCGCCAGGTGCCGGACGTATCGGCGGACGGCGACCCATCGACTGGCTTTCACATCCTGTTCAGCGGGCGCGAAGGACAGGCAGGCGGCACGTCGGCTTCGACCCCGCTGTGGGCGGGAACGATCGCTTTGATCAACCAGGACCTGAAGAAGAAAGGACTGCGCGAGGTCGGATTTGCGAACCCAGCAATTTACTGGATGGGCGAGAACGCCTCCAAGCTGAATCCGAGACCATATCACGACGTGATCGGCGGGAACAATCTCGGCTTCGACGCGGTCGCCGGGTGGGACTTCGCCACCGGCTGGGGCAGCATGGACGCGGCTGCCCTGGACGCGGCATGGATCCGGTACATCAAGTCGGGCGGCGGATGATGAAAAGTCCAGAGCGCGAAGCGCCCCCGATCGTTACCTGCCCGCACTGCGGGTCGAGCGTCCCGGCCGGTGAGTTCTGCGGCAACTGCGGCGCCCACCTCACCACCGGCAGCACGCGAAGATCTCATGCGTACGCGGCCGTGCCGACCCAGCGCGTTGCGCAGGTGGCGATCGTCTCGACCCTCTTTCCGCACCTCGCCCATCGCCGAAGCGGGCCGTTCCGGGTCGCGCTCGCGGCAGGCGGAGCGCTGGTGGTAATGCTCGCCGCGCTGCATCTTTTCGCGCCCGCCACGGTGGCCGCCGTGTTCTTGCTTCCCGTCCTTTATCTGATGTACCTCTACGAGGTCGAGGTCTACGAGGACGAGCCCTGGCTCGTGGTCGGAGCGACCATGGTGCTGGGCGCCCTCCTGGGCCTCGCGTTCGCCAATCTCGCAGGCGCATCGCTGTCGCAGCTCCTGTTGACGGAGGACCGCGAGTCCGCGTTCGTCCTTTCGGCGATCGCGATCCCTGTCGTGGCACAGCTCTTGATGCTCGCGGGGCCCGCGTTTCTCTATGCGTTTCGGGCGCGCTTCCGAGAGCCTCTCGACGGGGTCACTTTCGGTGCGGCGTCGGGGCTGGGATTCAGCCTCGCGAGCTCGCTGACCGCCTTCTGGCCACTCATCGCCGGGCCCCTGATCGCGAACGGTTCGCCGATCGACTGGGCGGTGCGCCTGACGCGGGCGGGCCTACTGATCGCGCTCATCAACGCGTGCACGACGGCGCTCATCGCCGGCGCTCTGTGGTTGCACCGCTACGACACGCGCCCGGGCAGCAGACGGTTCTCGTCCAGCCTGCTGGGAGCGCTGACGGTCGCGCTGGGAGCGCAGATCGCGGTTGGTGTCATCGGAACCGTGGTCGGAGACCTCGCGGTCGGATTCATCCTGCTCGCGGTGATCGCGGGCGGCCTGCTCCTCTACATCCGCGTCGTGATCCATGACGCCTTGCTGGTCGAGGGCGCTGAGCTCGGTATCGGGCCTGACGCACCGTGCCCCGAATGCCATCGCCTGGTGCCGACGATGAGGTTCTGCCCTGCCTGCGGGGCGGCCCGCGCCGCGGCTTCCAAGCAGGGCCGGGCCCGGTTCGCGGGAGGCGTGTGATGGCGACGGCGACGGCTCGCTTTTGCGGGCGGTGCGGAGCGCCGATTGCGCCGGGCGCCGGCTTTTGCGGCCGGTGCGGCACTCCCGTCCTGATCCAGGCCGGCGCGGCCCAGCCTGTGTACAGATACGCAGCGGCTACGCCAGTCGCCTATCCCCGCGGCGGGCAGGGCAAGCTTGCGCCGGCGCTGGTCGCAGGCGGCCTGGTCCTGGTCTTGCTCGTCGTGGCCGTCGTGGTCGGAGGAATCGCCATCGCGCAATATGCCGGCGGCAAGCTCGCCCCGTGCACGCAAAACTGCGCGCCGAAGATCGTCACGCCGCTGCCCGAGGAGGAGTCGTACCGCAGCTCCGCCTATAACTTCCAGGTCAACTACTCATCAGACTGGACCGTGCGCGACCAGGACGCCTCGAGCATCACGCTCGGTACCCACGTCGGGTCGGTCCAGGTCGTCGGCTCGCGCGGCAGCACCCCGGATCGGGCGACGCAAGCGACGGTCTCCGCGCTGCCCTCCGCGAAGTGGCAGGACGTGACCCTGGTCGCCGCGTTGAAGGGTGCGCACATCGGCGACGAGGACGGAGTCGGTGCCGTCTACTCGGCGAACTTGATCGGCGCCTCGCAGACCGCGATCAAGGTCCGGTTTGCGGTCATCGCGGCGAGCCGCAACGGGGTCACCGTGGTTATCTTCGCGGTCGACCCGGCCGACCCTAAGAGCTCACCCAACGGCATGCCGGGCGCCGAAACCGAGGAGCACGATGCCGGTCACGCGGTCCATCCACTGCCGCACCCGCGGCGCCGTGATTACGTCGCGGAGGCGCGTCACAAACAGTCCGTACACGTTCATCCAGAGCCAGCCGATCACCGCAAAGGTCACGCCGAGCAGAAGCAGCCGCGGGAGCACCGCCTGGCCGGGAAGTACGAACTGCGGAAGGAATGTGACGAAAAACACCCCGAGCTTGGGGTTGCTCAGCGCCGACAGAAATCCCTGCCTGAAGACAGCGTGCGGGGGTGCGGCGGGTGGCGTTCCGGCCAGCAGGTCCGCGGGCTTGCCACGCGACTCGAGAAGTGTGCGAACGCCCAGGTAGCCGAGGTAGGAAGCGCCGATGATCTTCAGAACGAAGAGGACCTCGCCCGAGGTGCGCAGCAGCGCCGAGAGGCCGACCGCGGTGGCGGTCACCCAGATCACCAACGCCAGGGCGATGCCGCTGGTGGTCAAGAGGACGCCTCGGCGACCGTGAGCCAGCGCGTTCCTCGTCACCACCGCCATGTCCGGGCCGGGCGTGACCGCGAGCAACAGGGACACGCCGGCGAACGCGAGGAGTGAGGCGTCGATCATGCGAGATCGGGCAACTCGAACGAGATCTCGTACACGCCACCGACCACCTTCGCCTGGTGGATCCAGCCCATCTTGCGCAGCAGGCCGAGCATCTCCTGGTTTTCAGGCAGGACGATGAGCTGGAACGACCTCATCCCGTGCGTCCGCGCAACCCGAGCCAGCTCGGCGAGCAGCACACTGCCCAGGCCGCGCCGCTGGAACTCGTCGATCACCGCCACCGCAACCTCCGCCATATCGGTGTTGGCTGCCCGGTCGTAACGCGCGACGCCGACAATTCGCTCGGTCGCCGCCGGCTTGTGAGTCGTGGCGACCAGCGCGAAACGGTCGTTGTAATCGACCACCGCCAATCGATGCGCAAGCGCGTCCGACATCCGTTTGATCGGCGAGAAGAACCGGAAGTACACCGTGCGCTCGGACATGGCCGCGACTGCCTCGTGGAGCAATGGCTCGTCCTCGGGCACGATCGGCCGGAGGTGCACCTTCGATCCATCCCGCAGCTCGATGACGCGAGCCTCGAAACCGGTGGAAACCATCGCCCTAAACGGTAACCTCCGCGCGTGATCGCAAGTTCCACCCGCTGGCGCAACCTCGGAGTAGCCGCCGGCGCGGTCACGGCGGGCCTCTTCGCGATCTTCGACCTCTACCAATGGGCGCTCGCGTACGCGGGCGACCGCTTCCACAACGATTTCACCTTCTACTTCGCCGCCGCGAGGATCGGCCTCGCGCACGGCTGGGGCTCGATCTACGACCTGGCGCTGCAGCAAGCGCAGCTCGACGCGATGGGATCCCGGATCACGATCGCCGAGCTCGCCCGCTACATCAGCCCGCCGCCAGTGGCATGGTCAGCCCTGCCGTTCACGGCGCTCCCGTACGAGGTGGCTTACTGGGCGTGGAGCGCTTTCCTGCTGGCGGCGCTTGTCGCCATCTGGTGGCTCGCGGCACCAGGGCCAGGCCGCATGCGGATCATCTTCCTCGCCGCCGCGCTCGGCTGGCTGCCGGTGATCTACGGCTTGCAGCTGGGCCAGCCGGGCCTGTTCGTGGCCCTCGGTGTGGCGGGTTCCTATGCCCTGCTCAAAGCCAACCGACCTTTCTGGGCCGGCCTTGCGCTGGGCGCCCTTGCGCTCAAACCGCAGCTGGCTTTCCTCGTCCCGCTCGCGCTCCTGGCGGCGCGAGAGTACCGCGCATTCCTCGGGAGTGTCGTCGCGCTCGGCGTGCTGGGAGCCGCCTCGGCGCTCGCGCTTGGCGCCGACGGCCTGCATGCCTATGTCGACCGGCTGAGCTTTGCGGCCGGCGTGCCGGTGAATCGCGAGCTGACCATCGCCGCGTTCGCCGGGACCGGGACGGTGACGCGAGTAATCCAGCTCACATTTGCGGTTTGGTCGCTCGGCCTCGCGAGCCTCATGCGCCGTCGAGGCATCGAATGGGTCTACGCCTGCGCGCTCGTCGGCGGCATGCTTGCCACGCCCTACGTCCACCTCGACGACCTCGTCATGCTCGGGTTGGCGGCCTGGCTGGTCTTGCGCGGCCGTACGGTGGCGTGGATCTGGCTCTACGCACTGGCGGGTGTAATCGCCGTCGAAGGCGAGCCGATCTGGGGACCGGTGCCGGTCATCCTTGCCGAGCTCGGGGCGCTCGTCCTCCTTTCAGTCGCGGCCATGACAGCGAAGCGCGATGCCGAGGCTACGTCGGGTTCGAGCGCCCAGGAAGCGCCGGCTGAGCGCCCTGGTGTCCGTTTGTCTCGCCCGACCACGCTTCGGTGAACTGACTGTTGTAGAGCCGGTAGTAAAAACCCTCGCGGCGCAACAGCTCGGCATGGCTGCCTTGCTCGACGATCTTGCCCGCATCCATCACGACGATCGCGTCTGCGTTGCGGATGGTCGACAGCCGGTGCGCGATGACGAAGCTCGTCCGCCCGCGTCTCAGCTGCGCCATCGCCTTCTGGATCAAGACCTCGGTCCGCGTGTCGACGTTGCTGGTTGCCTCGTCGAGGATCAGGATGCTCGGGTCGGCCAGAAAGGCGCGGGCGATCGTGAGCAGCTGGCGTTGGCCGGACGAGAGCTCTGACGCGTCCTCGTCGAGGACCGTGTCGTACCCCTTGGGTAACGTCCGGACAAACGAGTCGACGTGCGCCGCCTGCGCTGCGGCGACGATCTCGGCGTCGGTTGCGCCCTCCCTGCCGTACGCGATGTTGTCGCGGATCGTGCCGGCGAACAGCCAGGTGTCCTGGAGGACCATGCCGAACACCCGGCGCACTTCGTCGCGCGGGACCTCTTGGGTGTTGACCTGGTCGAGGCAGATGCGCCCGGAGTCGATGTCGTAGAAGCGCATGAGCAGGTTGACGATGGTCGTCTTGCCGGCGCCGGTGGGACCCACGATGGCGACCGTCTGGCCTGGCCGAACCTGGAGATTGAAGTCGTTGATCAACGGCTTGTCGGGCTCGTAGCGAAAGTCGACGTGCTCAAGCGCCACGGCGCCGGTGACGTCTCCAAGCTGGACGCCGGCGTCAACGTCGGGGGTCTCTTCTTCGGCGTCCAACAGCTCGAACACGCGCTCCGCCGAGGCAAGACCCGACTGGAGCAGGTTCATCTGGCCCGCGATCTGCATGATCGGCATCGTGAACTGGCGCGAGTACTGAATGAAGGCCTGGACGTCACCGAGCGTCATCGTCCCGGAGGCGACGCGATACGCGCCGATCACCGCGATCGCGACATAGTTCAAGTTGGCGAGGAATTGAATCGCCGGCTGGATGATGCCCGATAGGAACTGCGCCTTGAAGCTCGCCTCATAGAGGCCGCGGTTGTGCTGCTCAAAAGTCTCCTGGGCCTTGTTCCTGCGCCCGAATACCTGGACCAGCACGTGACCGGTGTGCGTCTCCTCGACATGGCCATTCAGGCTGCCCGTCCACTTCCACTGCGCGGCGAACTGTCGTTGCGACCGTCGCGCGATGAGAAGCGTGACGACCACGGACAGCGGAACCGTGACGAGCGCGATGAGCGCCAAGAGCCAGCTGATCCACAGCATCATCGCGAGGACGCCGACCACAGTCAAAACTGAGGTGACGATCTGGCTCAGTCCCTGCTGCAGCGTCGTGGCGATGTTGTCGATGTCATTCGTCACGCGGCTCAGGACGTCCCCGTGCGAGTGTCCGTCGAAATATTTGAGAGGAAGCCGGGCGAGCTTCGCCTCGACGTCGCGCCGCATGGCATAGACGGTCCGTTGGGCGACTCCCGCCATGATGTATGCCTGACCCCACGCCAGTAGCGACGCCAAGAGATAGACGGCAACCGCCAGGAGCAGCAACTGGCCCAAGGCCGTGAAGTCGATACCCAAGCCCGGTGTGACGTCCATGCCCGACACCATCTGCGCGATCTGACTCTGGCCATGCGCCTGCAAAAGCGCGATCGCCTGCGCCTTCGTCAGGCCTGCCGGCAGCATCTTGCCGACGATGCCGTTGAAGATGATGTTCGTCGCGTTGCCGATGATCTTGGGCCCGATGACGGAGAAGGCGACGCTACCGATGCCGAGGACGGCGACAACGCCGATGAGCGGAAGGTCCGGCCTCAGCCGGCCAAGCAGCTGGCGCAGGGTCTTGCCCGCGTCATTGAGCTTGGGCGGCGGCGGTCCGCCCATGCCCATCCACCCACCCGGCTGGCGTCGCTGCGCGGCCGCCCCTCCGGCTCCCGCTCCGGCTCCCTGGCGGTTGATCATGCGACCGCTGCCTCACCGAGCTGCGAGTCCACGATCTCGCGGTATTGCTCGCTCGAGGCCATGAGCTCGTCGTGCTTGCCGGTGCCTGCAATGCGGCCTTCGTCGAGGACGATGATCCGGTCCGCGTGCATGATCGTGCTCACGCGCTGGGCGACGATCATGACCGTAGCGTCACGGGTGTCGGCGCGGAGCGCCGCCCGCAGCCTGGCGTCTGTCCCCGCGTCCAGAGCCGAGAAGCAGTCGTCGAAGAGGTAGATCGACGGCCGCTTGACGAGCGCCCGGGCGATCGCGAGCCTCTGCCGCTGGCCCCCTGAAAGGTTGGTGCCACCCTGGTCGATGGGTGCATCGAGGCCGCCCGGCATCGCCTCCACGAAGTCGCGCGACTGAGCCACCTCGAGCGCGTGCCACAACTCCTCCTCCGTCGCGTCGTCTTTGCCGAACCGCAGGTTGCTCGCGACCGTCCCGCTGAACAGGTACGCACGCTGCGGGACGAGCCCGATCCGGCTCCAGACCTGCTCGAGGGATTGGTCGCGCACGTCGACCGCGTCGATCGAAAGGTTTCCGTCGCTGACGTCGAAGAACCGCGGGATGAGGTTGAGCAGCGTCGTCTTGCCCGAACCCGTTCCGCCGATGACCGCGGTCGTCTGCCCGGGCCGGAGCTGGAACGTGATCTCCTGGAGCACCGGCTTCTCGCCGCCCGGATAGCCGAACGTCACGTTCTCGAAGTCGACAGCGCCGGTGAGCGCCGGAGGGTGCACGGGATTCTCGGGCTCCTCGATCGACGGTTTCGTGGTGACGACCTCCTGAAGGCGGGCCGCGCTCGCCTCGGCGCGAGGCACGAGGATGACCATGGCGATCGCCATCATCAGCGACATCAGGATCTGCATGATGTACATGAGAAAGGCCGTGAGATTCCCTATCGGCATACCGCCGCCGTCCACGAGGTGTCCGCCAAACCACAGGATGGCAACCGTCGTGAGGTTCATCACGGCCATGACCGCCGGGAAAGCCAGGACGAAGATTCGGTTCACCCGCAGCGCAGTCGACGTCAGGTCGTAGTTGGCCTCATCGAAGCGCCGGCTCTCGAAGTCTGCCCTGATGAACGCGCGGATGACCCGCACCCCCGTGATCTGCTCGCGCAGCACCTGATTGATGCGGTCGATCTTTACCTGCATCGAACGGAACAGAGGGATGGCGTTGACGAACATGAAGGCGACGATCCCGGCCAGGATCGGGATGACGACGATGAGCACCGACGAAAGCCGCACGTCCTCGCGCAGCGCCATGATCACGCCGCCGACGGCCATGATCGGCGCGCTCACCATCATCGTCAAGGCGATCTGCAGGAACAGCTGAATCTGCTGCACGTCGTTGGTGTTCCGGGTGATTAGCGATGGAGTGCCGAAGCGGTGAATCTCCCGCGCCGAAAAGGTCTGGACCTGGCCAAATACCGCGCCGCGGAGATCCCTGCCAACGCCCATGGAGGCAAGCGAAGCCCAGTACACGCCGGCCACGGCAAGCACGCCCAAGACCAGCGTGATCCCGAGCATGACGGCGCCGATCCGCCAGATGTAGTCGACGTCGCCTTTGGCGACGCCGTTGTTGATGATGTCGGCATTCAGGTTGGGCAGGTAGAGGTTGGCGATCGACTGCACAAGCACCAGGACGCCAACGATTGCGACCTCGCGGGTGTAAGGCTTGAGATATGTACGCAGCAGCTGGATCAGCAAGTCATCAACCCCACCATCGTCTCACGAACCGTTTGATTGTATCAAATGATTGACTACAGTCAAGCCATTCGCTACACTCGAATCTGCTTACTGTGGCTGGACGCGGGACGACAGACAGCGATGAGATACCTGCGCTCATGCGCGCGTTCGGCCGCCAGCACGCGGCTTTCGCCGACGAGACCGCCCGGTTCTTCATGGACGTCGACCTGACGATGGCCCAGTTTCGACTTCTCGCCGCGGTTCGCCGGTGGGGACGGCAAAACGGACGCGAGCTTGCCAAGCGCCTCAGGGTGACGCCCGGAACGCTCGTCCCCATGATCGACCGCCTCGAACAGCTTGGCTACCTGCGAAGGGTGCCGGACCTGCAGGACCGCCGGTTGACCTGGCTTGAGGTCACGCCGAAGGCGGACCGGCTTTTCGAGCGGCTGTGGGGAATGGGCGCGGCTCGGGTCGCCCTCGCGGTGTCAAGGCTCGTACCCAGGGATCGCGCCGAGCTGCGGCGCCTGCTCAATCGGGTCGCCGACCATCTCGAGTCCGCTTCTGCGGCGTTGGAGACCAAAGCCACCGCGTGAGCCGCGCTCTATGTGCCGTGCCGGCCGCGTCCCTCCGCGAAGCCCCTGGCGCCTTCGAGAGATTCGCCTGAGGCGATGACCTCCGCCCCACCCTGGTACTCGGCACGCATCGCGTCTTCGAAGTCCAGCGACCACTGCTCGAGCGTGCTTCGCCGGTCGGCGCGCATCGCGCCTTGCGGAAAGGAGGCGATCTGGTGCGCCAGCTGCTGCGCGGACGCTAACGCCTGGCCAGGCTCGACGAGCCGCTCGACAAGCCCGATGCGAAGAGCCTCTTCGGCCGAGACCGGCCTGCCGCTGAGGATGAGATCGAGCGCGCGGCCCTGGCCGACCAGGCGCGGAAGCCGCACCGTGCCGAGGTCGATCAGGGGGACCCCGAAACGCCGGTTGAACACGCCCAGCGTGGCGCCGGTCGCCGCGACACGAAGGTCACACCACAACGCGAGCTCGAGACCCCCGGCCACCGCGTAGCCCTCGATCGCCGCGATGGCGGGCTTGCCGAGCCGCATGCGTGTCGGCCCCATCGGTCCCCGGCCGTCTTCATGGAGGCCATAGTTGGCGCCCGCGGCGAGCGCTTTGAGATCAAAGCCGGCGCAGAAATTGCCGCCTGCGCCGGTCAGGACGGCGACGGCAAGTCCTTCCTCAGCGTCGAAACGTGCGAACGCTTCTTCAAGCGCTCCCGCGGTCGCCGGGTCGACGGCGTTGCGAACCTGCGGCCGGTCGATGGTGACGGTGAGCACCGCGCCATCGACCTGAACCTGAACCGGAGCCTGGCTAGAGCGCGCCTCGCTCGTTGTCGTCTTCCATGAACGGATAGCGGTGCTCGGTCGGCGGTGCGTAGGTCTCCTTGATCACGCGCGGGCTGACCCAGCGGATCAGGTTGAGGAACGATCCGGCCTTGTCATTCGTACCCGAGGCTCGGGCGCCCCCAAAGGGTTGCAGGCCCACGACGGCGCCCGTCGGCTTGTCATTGATGTAGAAGTTCCCGGCCGCGTTGACGAGCCTTTCCGAGGCCGTACGAATCGCGTTTCGGTCTCGCGCGAAGACGGCGCCAGTCAGGCCGTAGGGACTGGTGCGATCACAGAGGTCGAGGGTCTCGTCGAATTTCCCATCCGCGTATGGATAAACGGTGAGGATCGGCCCGAAGAGCTCCTCGCGCAGGAGCTTGAAATCGGGGTCGGTGGTCTCGATGACGGTGGGCCGGACGAACCAGCCGACCTTGTCATCGCCCTTGCCCCCGGCGACGACCTTGGCGCTCTCCGTCTTCTTCGCATACTCGATCGCATTCATGTGTGTGGTGTAGGCGCGTTGGTCGATCACAGCACCCATGAAGTTCCGGAAGTCGGCCACGTCGCCCTGCGGGATCGAGTCGACAAGGTCCACGAGCTCGGGCTTCATCGCTTTCCACATCGACTGCGGGATGTAGGCGCGGGACGCGGCCGAGCACTTCTGGCCCTGGTACTCGAAAGCGCCACGTATGAGTGCGGTGCGCAGGGCGTCGGCGTCCGCGGAGTCGTGTGCCACGACGAAATCCTTGCCCCCGGTCTCACCCACCAGCCGCGGGTACGTGCGGTAGCGGCCGATGTTCTGACCAACCTCGCGCCACATCGTCTGAAAGACCTCGGTGGAGCCTGTGAAGTGAATACCCGCGAGCTCGCGATGATTCAGCACCTTCTCGGAGATCTCAGAGGCGCTGCCACTGACCATGTTGATCACGCCCGGAGGCATGCCGGCCTCGAGCAAGAGCTCCATCAGGAAGTGGCTCACAAGCAGCGTTTGGGTGGCCGGCTTGAAGACGACCGTGTTGCCCATGAGCATCGGCGCGGTGGGCAAGTTTCCGGCAATCGACGTGAAGTTGAACGGGCTGACCGCGAAAATGAATCCCTCGAGCGGCCGGTATTCGAGGCGGTTCCAGGCGGAACCATCGTTCAGCGGCTGGTTGCGCAGCAGCTGGTCGCCGAAGTGGGCGTTGAACCGCCAGAAGTCGATGGTCTCGCAGGCGGCGTCGATCTCCGCCTGGTGGACAGTTTTCGACTGGCCCAGCATCGTCGCCGCATTGATGGTGTCGCGCCACGGTCCTGCCAGCAGCGATGCCGCTCGCAGCAAGACCGCAGCCCGTTCGTGATACGCGGTGGCCGCCCATACCTTTCGCGCCTTGAGCGCGGCGGCAATCGCATCATCGATGTCCTTGGCGCCGCCGACGGCGTACTCCGCGATCGCCAGCTCGTGCCGGTGCGGGGATCGGATGTCGCCGCGCGAGCCGCCCCATCGCCGCTCGCCGCCGATCTGCATCGGGACCTCGGTCTTCGCATCGGTCAGGTCGGCCAGGCGCGACTTCAGGCTTTTGCGATTAGGGTCGTGCGGGATGTACTGACGCACCGGCTCGTTGGTCGGCTGCGGAACCTGGAAATGTCCGTCGGCGGTCATAGGGGCGTTTTCCTCCGCTTGTAACTTTCAGCGCCGTAGTCGATGATGCGCCAAACCGGCAATTGAAGTACGCATCGCTGAACACCGGAACGTAACCCGTGCTCGTATCCAAGCAGATGGCTGTCGGCTATCGACGCGCGCCTGCCAGCTCGATTTCTGGTGACGCGGACCGAGTTCGCCGGACGGTCGCCTTGCTCCGCCGGCGCGGCTTTGCAGTAACGGCACCACGACTCGCCGCCATGTGCCTCGAGGGTCCGCTTTCGGAGGCCGACGTTCGGTGGGCCGTCGCGGCCAGCCCGCAGCTCGCAATCGCCGAGAACCTGGTCCTGGACTGCGACGCCGTGAGCGACGCCCGCGCCATCAGGAGCCGCGCGCAAGGTCACGACGCGGAATCCACGTCGTACGTCGCGATGACCCTTGACTTCGTGCGGACGCTGGTCGCCGTCGCTCCTTTCATCAGGAGCGTCTCGATCGCCGGGTCACTCGCCAGCGGCGGCTTCCGGCCGTCGGACGACGTCGACCTGAACCTCATCGTCGACGACGGTTATCGCCACCTGGCCTACGTCGTCGTCAACCTCCTCGGTCTCACGCATGCACTGGGCCATCGCACCAAGCCGGTGGACGACCTCACGCGCCGGCCGCTCGCGCCGCGGCTGATGACCGCAAACCTCATCCTCGAACACTCTCAGTGCTTTCCCTTGGAACGCGACGACGAGGACATGGCGTTTGAGTTCCTGATCGGGGAGCCGGTTTTCGGGGCGGAAGCGATCACCGAGGTCGTCGATGCCAATCCGGCGCTGCGCGAGCACTTTCCCCAGCTGGCCGATAAGGCGACCTCGCTTGTCCTCAATTGTCCACGACGCATCCCGAAGCTCTTGTATCCACGCTTCCTCGACCATCCTGCGAGGGCGCTAGGTCAGGCGGCATGGCGGTACATGCAGTGGACCCGCCGCCACCGGCCGGAGGCGCTGGCCCGTGTCGCCTACGTGCGGTCGACGATGCGCCCGTACACGCTCTTCGACGCAAGTTGATCGGTCTCGTCAGCGCCGCGGTTCTCGCCACGACCAGCATCATCCTTTTCGTCTTCGGCGTGAACCTTCTGTACCTGACGTTCCGCGCGATCCGGCTGCCGTCACCCCCCCGACGCAGGTTCGTTTCCGACCACGAACCGGACGTCTGCATCCAGATCCCGATCTACAACGAGAGATACGTAGCCGAACGCGTGATCGATGCCGTTTGCTCCATCGACTGGTCGCGCGATCGCCTGCACGTTCAGGTCCTCGACGATTCCGATGACGAGACGGTGCAGATCGCAGGCAAGAGGATCGTTCACTGGCAAGGGAAGGGCATGCACGTGGAGCATGTGCGGCGAAATTCGCGCGAAGGGTTCAAGGCCGGCGCCCTGGCGTTTGGGCTCACTCAGACCGACGCCCAGCTGATCGCGGTCTTTGACGCGGACTTCGTCCCCCCCGTTGACTTTCTGCGCCGCACCATCGGCGCCTTCGACGAGCCGTCGATCGGCTTCGTCCAGGCCCGGTGGGGGCATCTCGACGAGGGGTACTCGCTGTTCACGCGGCTGCAGGCGATGGCCATCGACTTCCACTTCCTCGTCGAACAGTCGGTGCGCTCCGCCGCGGGATACTTCACGAACTTCACGGGCACGGCCGGCGTCTGGCGGCGGGCTGCGATCGAGGACGCTGGTGGTTGGAGCGCGCGCACCCTCACCGAGGACCTCGACCTCAGCTACCGGGCCCAGCTCCGTGGCTGGAAGGCCGCGTATATCGAGGACCTTGTGGTCCCGGAGGAGCTTCCCGTCTCGATCGACGCCTACCGGCGGCAGCAATCACGCTGGGCGACGGGCAGCTTTCAATCTGCCTTCCAGCTGCTCGGACCGGTCATGCGAAGCCGGACCCGGCCGGCGGTCAAGTTCCAGGCGGCGATCCACCTGCTCGCGTACGGGGTCGGCCCGGTGATGCTGGTTCAGCTGGCCTGCTACCCGCTGCTCCTGCTGACCCTCGGTCAGCCGGGCCTCCGGCTGCCGTGGTACCTGACCGATGCGTCGGCGGTCTCCATCCTCGTCGGCGTTACACCATGGATCGGCTTCATGGCGGCACAGACGAGGAGAGGCCGCAGGTGGTGGGCTGGGCTTCCGGCGCTGCTGTGCCAGATCGTCGGAGCGGGCATGTCCCTGAACACCTTGCTGTCTCTCAGGAGGGCCTTGCAGCCCGGCGGTGCGTTCGTGCGGACTCCGAAGCACCGGATCGTCCAGGCCGGGCAGGAGTGGAGAAACCAGGCGTACGTGCAGGTGGGCGATCCTCGCGCTTTGCTCGAGGCTGTCGCCGGCCTTGTCGCCCTGGCGATGGTGCCGCTCGCGCTCGCGCTTCACCAGGTGCTGATCGCGATCTACGCCAGCATGTTCGCCCTCGGCTTTCTCGCGGTCGCGGGGCTCAGCCTCGTCGACTGGCTCGATGTGCTGACGCTGCGCCGTCCTGGCGCTCGCGCGCTCGTCCGTGTCCGGCGCGCCGCGCCGGTGATCGCGCTCTTTGTGATCGCGTCATTCCTGTTCATGGCGGCCGCGCAGATGCCAGAGCCTTTCGAGGACGGCTACGGCCACTGGCTGGTCGCCGCCAACCTGGCGGCGACAGGGCAGCTGCACGACCCCCTCTTCAGCATGGAGGACACCTGGCTGCCCGGCTACCACCTTCTGGCAGGGGCGGTCCTCCACCTGTTCGGCCTCTGGCAGCTCGGGGCGCTCAAGGCGATGAGCGCCCTGCTCGGTGTCGCCACCGCGGCCTCCGTCTATGCGCTCGCCCCCAACCGGCGGCAGGCTCTTCTCGCAGTCGGGCTGCTGGTTCTCAACCCTGTCTTTCTTTTCACATCCGGCTCGGCCGTGGTGGAGCCCCTCCTCACCGCCCTGCTCATGACAAGTGCGCTGGCGGCGATGCGCGGCCGCATGAAGGTTGCCGTGCTGCTGGCCGCCCTGGCTTGCGTGACCTCGACGAAGGCATGGTTGTGGGTCGCGGCTGCGGCTGCGTTTCTGGTCATCGAGATGTTTCGGTCACAGACTGAACGACCGGCCGGACGGACGCGCGCCCGTGCGGTTACCTGGGCGGTCCCCGCCTTAGGTGTCCTTCTCATCCTGCCGCTGGGATTTGCTCCTGTCACGAATTCGATGGCCCGCGGAAGCATCGAGGCCGTGTCGGCGGCGGCGCGCGGCAGCATTCCGGTGTCCGGCATCGATCGCGTCCTCGAGCTGGCCACGACCTTCGGCCTCGCCGCCCTTCCCCTTTTTGCCTTAGGCATGATCGGCGTGGTCACGGCCATGCGCCGTCAACGCACCCGGGACTGGAGGTTCGTCTACTTTCCGGCGCTCGCCTACCTGGCGGTCGTATTCGGTCTGGTCGGCGCCGGCGCCTACAGCGGAAGCCATCGTTACCTATATCCAGCGCTGCCCGCGCTGGCCCTCCTCGCCGCCGGCGTCCTCGACCGCCATCGGGCCGCGGTCAGCTCGATCGCGGTCGGCGCGACGGGCCTTCTGGCGGTCGCGTTCCTGCCGGTTTTCTCGAGCTTCGCCGACGCCAACGGCGGGCTTGTCGCCGCGGGCCGCACGGCGGCAGGAGGCTCAGGCATGCTGCTGACCGATTCGCCGACGGCGGCTTTCTACAGCCACCGACAGCCGTCCGAGATCACGGGCTCGCAGACGCTCCCGGCCGACCGCGCTCAAGCACTCGCGTGGATGCGCGCGCGCGGCGTGTCTACGGTCGTCCTCGAGAACATCAGCTACTACCGCGCCTCGGTCCTCTTTCCGGACCTCGTGCAGGGGAATCCGACGCGGCCATTCGTCTCCGTCGGCGCGCCCAGCACGTACCAGGTGCCTGGCGGCAAGGTCGTTTTCGAGTACAAGTTGCTCCCCGACCTGACGCTCGAGGCGGTGCGGCGAGGCAAGACCGCGCCTCTGGCCAAGGGGATGACCATGGGCCAGGCCGCCACCGGCGAAGGGATGGGCTTCGGCGTGCCGATCGTGCACTACCCCGATGGCTGGGTCTACTCGCGCACGTCGAACACGGTCGCCATCAATGCGACGACGTGGAAGCGAACATTCCAGCTCGACGAGATCGGAGGTGACGCGGCTCATCGGTACACCTTCCAGCCCATTGCGTCGCGAGGCGCCATCGAGGTGACCTACACGCTAGACGGCGCCGGCGTCGCGATCAGGGTGCATCGGCTGTGGTCGGAGCCCGGCTACTCGGAGGTGGGCATCCTCAACGAGCAGTCGGCCGACTTCAACGACTTCGCCTCTGACGCCCAGCCGACCCTGACGAACGCCGCGTTTGGAAACTGGTTTCCGGTGACCGGGCGCTGGGCCCGCCTGCGCTCCGGCTCGCTGGGCGTCGAATGGTCGGTGCCCGCGATCACCGGTGCGCAACTGTATGCCGGGCGTGAGCTGGCTCCCCCGGACTTCGATTGGGCCGGTCTCGACTACATGTTTCCGTCGGCTTTCGACGGCGCCACGTACCACATCAACATCAAGGAGGCGCAGTAGATGGAACGCGCCGATGTCGTCCTCGTCTACCCGCAGCGCGCCCCGGCGCAGGGCCGCCACTGGATCATGCCCTCGCTTGGCCTCATGTACCTGAGCGCGTCGCTACGCCGCGCCGGCTACTCCGTGAAGCACATCGACCACACCTTTCTCGAGCGTCGGGAGGTCCTCGCCGAGATCAACCGGTTGCAGCCGTCGGTAATCGGCATCTACTGCATGATCACGATGCAGGACGAAGCGCTATCGCTTGCGGAACAGGTCCGGGGCAAAGCGCTCACTGTCGTCGGCGGTCCATACCCGTCAGGAGAGCCCGAGACCTTCGTCGATCAGTTCGACCTCGTCGCGGTCGGCGAGGGCGAGGAGACGATCGTCTCGATCATGGAGCACCTGGCCGACCGCCGCTTCGACGAGATCCCGGGGGTCGTGTTCAAGCGCGATGGCGAGGTCGTACGGAGCACGGCGCGACAGCGCACGAAGGAGATGTCGCACCTCCCACTTCCGTATCGGGGCGACGTTCCGAACGACGAGTACATCGCCTACTGGCGCAAGCACTGGAAGGACGCCACCACTCCGCTGATGTCCACGCGCGGGTGTCCGTTCCGCTGCGACTTCTGCCATAAGTCCGTGTTCGGCGACCTGTTCAGCGCACGGCCCATCGAGTCCGTGGTCGAGGAGATGCGCGAGATCGCGGACCTCGGGTACGACCACATCTGGATGTCCGACGATCTCTTCACGCTGAACTACAAGCGCACGTTTGAGCTCGCGAAGGCGATCGAGGAGGCGCACCTGCCGCTGACATGGGAATGCCTGAGCCGCGTCACGCACGTCGACCACGCGCTCTTCGAGCAGATGCGTCGCGCCGGCTGCAAGCGAATCTTCTTCGGCATCGAATCCGGCGACGCGCACGTCCTGAAGGAGATGAAAAAGGGAATCACGCCGGATCAGGCGCGCGCCGCCGTCGAGGCTTGCGTGGCGGCGGGGATCAAGGCCGCCGGCTTCTTCATGGTCGGCTACATCGGGGAGACCACCGACTCGTTGATCCGCAGCATCAATTTCTCGAGCAGCCTGCCCCTCGACTACGTCAGCTACACGATCGCGTATCCCCTGCCAGGCACGGGGTTCTACGAGCGCGTTCGCGAGCGGCGCCTGCGCGGCGAGTGGCACAAGGTCCGCCACAACCGGCTGCTGTTCAACACCGACTTCTCGGAGCACAAGCTGCGCCTTGCGATACTCAAAGGAGCGATCCAGCACCGCTTGAACCGGATGCACATGCGGCCCGCCGCTCGCGCGTTCCAGCTCGCGACCGACCCAGTGCTCCGCGTGATGAGGTAACTAAGATCCGGACCGTGCAGGAGATCTGGCCGAGCCTCTTTCGGATTGTCGTCGGTCTCTACTGGCTTTATTTCGCCAGCCAGAAGTGGCAGGGCGTCGGCTGGATGAAGCCTTTGATCGAGTCGACGTCGCGCGCGAACCCGATCCCGGGCCTGCACGAGTTCCTGGTGGCGGTGGTGGTTCCCAACTGGCTGCCGTTCGCCCTCGCCCAGGCTGTCGGCGAGACGGTGGTCGCCATCGCCCTGATCCTGGGCCTGGCGACGCGATGGGCCGGCGTGCTGGGTTTCCTGCTCGCCGCCAATCTCGCCCTGACCGTGGCGTTCGGCGTCAACGACGATGGGTTCCGCTGGATCTATTACCTCGCGGTCCTCGTCAACGCGCAGGTGATCATCTCCGGCCCAGGCCCGATCGCCCTCGGACGCTTCGGCTGGGTGCCGGCCTGGCTTCGCTGAAAGCCGATACGCTTTCGTCGTGAGTGTCGACGCCGAGGGCTATGGGTTCCCCGAGCATCAGCGCACGCTGCAGCGCCTGATTGACGACATTCGGGTGCTCTCTCCGGCCGGCGTCGAGCGTGCGGCGCAGGGTTGGGATCGGCACGCGCGCCTGCAGGAACTGGACTCGATCCACGCCGCGGAGAAGGCTGCGCTGCACGCGATCGAGCAGGCCGACCGGGGTCCCGCATGGGACGAGGTCCGCCGGAATCTTTTCGGTTTGACGGAAGCGGGCGGCGCGCTGGTCAGCTGGAAGGCCGAGCACGGCGAGGTCGGCCACAAGGCGGAGAACGCGGCGTTCATGGCAGCGCTCGGGCTCGTGGCGGGCAACTCGATCGGCAAAGAGCAGGCGAACACGCTTGTCCGTCCCCTGGCGGAAGCGCTGCCGTGGCTGCTGCCCGAGGAGAACCAGCCGGCATAGTCCTCCCCATTTATGGGGAGGTGGCCCGAAGGGCCGGAGGGGCTTACCTCCTGGCTTCGGTCAGCTCGGCAAGATCCCGGCCTGTGTCCTCCAGCGCCGACGGGTCGACGCGCCGGCGGCTCTCGACCAGCTTGCCGCCCGCCTCATTGGTCTTCGAGTCGTTCATCGACAACACGCCTTCGACCAGCCCGTTCCGGAGGTAGAAGACGGAAAACGATCGCGCCTGGCGATCGCCGCGCCACACCGCGGCGTCTTCTCCCGACGCCTGGCCGCGGTACTCGAGGTTGACGTCGTACTGATCGGACCAGAAGTACGGGATCTTGGTGTAGGGCACATGACCGCCCACAATCGCCGCCGCGATGCCGCGGCCGTGGTTTTTCGCGACCTCCCAGTGCTCGACGCGAATCGCACGCCGAAAAACAGGATGCTCGTGAAGCGCCACGTCACCGCCGACGTAAACGCCATCGGCGGCGCGCAGTCCATCGTCGACACGGACGCCTCCGCCTTCGATCGCCAGGCCCAACGCCCTGGGCACCTCCAGGTTCGGCTCGATGCCGACCGCGACCAGCGCGAGATCGACCTCATGCCGTGAGCCGTCGGACAGCGAGACGCCGGTTACGCGGTCTCCGCTCGCGTGCCACTCCTGAACGGTCGTGCCGGTCCGGACGTCGACACCCTCACTCTTGTGGATGGCGGCATAGACCTCCCCCACGTCGCGGCCCAGCGCCCGCTGCAGGGGAACCTCGAGCGCTTCGACCATCAAGACGTCCTTGCCAAGCCTCCGTGCCGAGGCTGCGACCTCTGCGCCGATGAAGCCGGCGCCGAGCAAAAGCAGGCGGCTGGACCGGCCGAGCGCCTCGCGGATCGCCTTGCTGTCGGCGAGGGAACGGAGCGTGACAACGTTTTCCGCGTCCGGGGTGGTCGGCAGGCGACGCGGCGTGCCACCGAGGCCCAGGACAAGGAAATCGAAGGGGACCTCACGTCCGCCGGCCAGCGTCAGCCTCCCATCCTTCAGCGATCCGCCCGTGACGCGCTGCTCGAGACGGAGATCGATCGCTTCTTTCGCGTAGTCGGACTCCTCGTGAAGGAAGACCTTGGGCGACTCGATCTCGCCACGGAGGAATTCCTTGGAGAGATAGGGACGGTCGTAGGGCCGGTCGCGATCCGCGCTGAGGATCGTGATATCGCCGTCGAACCCCCGCTTGCGAAGCGTGAAGGCGGCGTAGTCACCGGTCCCGCCGCCGCCCACGATCACGACGCGCCTCTTGGCCAACTCCTCACTCCTCCTGAAAAGGAAAGCTCAGTCTTTCGACGGTACGCCCGCGCGGTACAGCCACCCGTGCGTATCCGGCGCGGCGCCGCGCTGGATGTCGACGAGGGCCTGGCGCAGCCGCATGCTGACCTCTCCCGCGCCGCCGTCACCGACCGTCCACGATCCGCGCGCCGACTTGACGGCCCCGACGGGCGTGATCACCGCCGCGGTGCCGCAGGCGAAGACTTCGGTGAGCGAGCCATCCGCGCATCCCCCCCGCCACTCATCGACGCTGATCCGGCCTTCCTCCGTGGAGTAACCCAGGTCGCGGCCGAGCTCGAGCAGCGACTCCCTGGTGATTCCTGGAAGCAGGGTGCCGGTCAGCGCCGGGGTCATGATTCGGGCGTCGCGCCCGCGGCCGAAGACGAAGCACAGATTCATGCCTCCCATCTCTTCCACCCACCGGTGGTCGCGCGAGTCGAGCCAGACGACCTGGTCGCATCCCTTCTCGGCAGCCTGCGCTTGGGCCAGCAAGCCACCGGCGTAATTGCCTCCGGTCTTCGCGGCGCCGGTGCCGCCCGGAGCGGCGCGGCTGAAGTCTTCCGACAGCCATACCGTTACGGGCTTGACGCCGCGCGGGAAGTAAGAGCCTGAAGGGGACGCGATCAGGAGGAAGGTGACCTCGGTCGATGGGTGCACGGCGAGGGAAACCTCGGTGGCAAACATCATCGGCCGTAGGTAGAGGCTGTGGTCCGGCGCCGACGGCACCCATTCGTGGTCGGCCCGGAGCAACAGCTCGATCGCTTCGAGGAATGCCTCTTCGGGGAGCTCTGGCAGGGCAAGCCGGCGTGCCGAGCTTCGGAAGCGCGTCGCGTGCCGATCAGGACGGAATGCCGCCACTCCGGCATCCGCCTGGCGGAATGCTTTGAGGCCTTCGAAGACAGCCTGGGCGTAGTGGAGGACGGAGGTCCCCGGGTCGAGCGTCAAAGAGGCGTAGGGCACCAGTCCCGCGTCGTGCCACCCGGCGCCCGGAGTCCAGTGGGCGCCGACCATGTGCTCGGTGAAGATCCGGCCAAAGCCTGGGTCCGTGAGCATGCGCTCCCGGTCCGCGGCGGGCACACGGGTCTGCGACGGATGAAATCTGAAACGGATCGCGGAAGTGCTCGAGCTCACGCTTTGCCAACAGTAGCGCCGTAGGCGGAGCCCCGGGAGTGGCGCCCCCCGAAGAAGACATAAGGAGGCCGGGTCTTGCGACCCGGCCTCGCGAGAGGAAGGAAGGGGTTCTGCTAGATCTGGCGCGCCGCGGCGACCGGCAGGGTCACCACGACCGCCTCGACAACCGGAATCGGTTCCGCCGCCAGCCCGATCCCGACCCTCTCGACGGTGAGGATCGGCTGCTGCGGCTTTGCCTGGCGCGCCCTACGCGCGGGCGGCCGGCCTGCGACTACGGGGTCGAGGAGGTCTCGGAGCTTCAGTTCCAGGATCTGGTCGAAGTCGTTCATCTGTACTAGAAACGTCTCCCACAACAGGAGTACTCAAGCTTCCTACCGATGGCGGGGAAATTTTTCCGGGGGGCCCGGTCGCCGACCGGAAGGCGCCTAGTATCAGCCTACGCCGCGCGTGTGGTTGGCTGAACGGTCGCGTTGTCCTCACCACCATCCACCCCTTCGTCGGGAACCAAGAACAAGGCGTTGTGGTCCAGGGTGTGAGCCAGCTTGACGAGTCGCAGTCGGGCCGGGCCGGGTCCAAGCACCCTGGCCGCCAAGACCACAAACGGCCTGACCAGCGCGTGGCTCGCCGAGCCGTTGACCAGTCCATAGGCTCGCCGAGCAACCATCGCGATTAGAGAACGCCGCGGCGTTGCCGAGTACCCCTGATCTGCACCGCTGACGACTTCCACTGCCATGTCCACAACCCTTCCTTCACCCGTCACCCCAAGGAGGCACCCTGCAGCAACCAGTGGCGGGCCCCGCTTGCCCGTTCAACGCCGCCGCCATGGTCAGTACTTGCGAGTACGGCGAAGATGTTTCGTCTGCGCAAAGGCACACGGAAGTAAAATCCTGTTTAGGCGCATGGCGACCGAAGGGGGGAGCGATCTGGATGCCGTCGGCCCAGACACGGGAAATTTCGGCGGCAACATCGACGTGCTCGACGCGGTCCAGTCCGCTGCCACCGAGCTGTCGAAGCACAAGTCGGTGGGCGACCTCGCCCAGACCGCGCTGACCCTCATGGCGGATCTCACGAACTCGTCGGTCGCGTTTCTCGCGCTCACCGACGACGACGGTGGGGGCAAGCGGGTGTTCTCCATAGCCGACAACGCAAGTCGGGTCCTACCTCAAGACGAGATCGAGCGGATCTTTGCGACGGCCTCCGCCTTCGCAGGCCCGATTTCGAGCGCGACCTGGAGCGGCGTGACCGACGCGAGCGCGCCCGCGATCCGCTCGACCTGCGCCCAGTCGCTGCAGGTGGGAGGCCGCTCGTTCGGCATGATCGGGGTCGCAAGCCGCGCCGGCTACGGCGCGGTGCAGCAGAAGACATTCGCGATCTTCGCCACCCAGGTCGCGGCAGCTATCGCGGTCGCGCAGCTGGGTGAGCGTCGTCAGGAGATGGTCGACACCCTGGTCAACCTCAGGGCGGACCTTGACCGCAGCGAGCGACAGAGGCTCATCAATGAGGAGCGGGCCAAGAGCGCGGAACGGGTCGAGCACGCGCATGAGGCGGCTGTCGACGCGCTGCTCGCGGTGTCGCGGCACGCGAGAACCGGCCATGGGCTGGCCGACTTCTACCGCCGGCTGACACGCAGCATCGCCGAGCTTGTCACCGCCGAAAAGGTCCTTTTCTGGCAGCTCGACGAGGACGGGGTGTTGCATCCGATTCCAGGTGGATACGGGATCCCGCCGGAATTCACCGCCGGGCTGCGTTCCGTCCCCTGTGCCCCTGACCGTGACGACCTGGCGAGCCGAATCGTGTTCCACGACCTGATGTTCAGGGCCTCGCGCGCCGATGAGTCGAGCGACTACCAGTACGTACTCGAAACGCTCGGAGTAGCGAATGCGGTCGCCGTTCCGTGGCGCGCGGGCGATCAGCGCCTCGGCCTTGTCGCCGCCTACGACTCGCGGCGGGCCGAGGGTTTCTCTCGGGAGGACACGTGGGTCCTGCAGAAGGCCGGTCTCGCCGCCGGCCTCGTCTGGCAGCTGAAGTACGTCGACCGGGATCTAAAGCGGACGGCGGAGCGCCTGGAGAAGGTCGACGCGGCGCGCCAGATGCTGCTGAAGAACGTATCCACGGCGGTGGACAAGGCGCGCAAGCGATTCGCGGGTGACCTGCACGACGACGCGCTGCAGAAGCTCACCGCCGCGGAGTTGCAGCTCCAGCGTCTTCACGAGCACCCGAACGGTGAGGGGGCCGCCCTCCTCAACGAGGCGCAGGCGCTCCTCATCCAGACCGAGGAGGCGCTGCGGCGTTTGCTTTTCGAGGTCCGTCCGCCGGCGCTCGAGGTTCCCGGCGGATTTCTCGAGACGCTGGGCGAGCGCATCCGCATGCTTCGCTCCCTCACAGGCGCGGAGGTAGAGGTGGAGCTCGACCTGCCGGACGATCTCTCCTACGAGTATCGCTCGATGTTGTTCCGCCAGCTCACCGAAGCGATCGCCAACGTCGAGAAGCATGCGGCTGCCACCCGGGTCAATGTCCGCCTGCAGCTGCAGGATGGCGGGATCCATGGCCTCGTCACCGACAACGGACGTGGTTTTGTCGTGGCCGAGCGGGACCGCCTGCCGGGCCACCTTGGATTGCTGGCGCTCAATGAACGTGCCTTGCTCGCGGGTGGCTGGAACAAGATCAGCAGCGAGCCCGGACTTGGCACGACCGTCGAATTCTGGCTGCCGCTGTCCGAATCTAGGGTATAGATGTGTCCGTGAAAAGCGAGACGACCCGCGTCCTCATCGTCGAGGACCACCAGGTCGTCGCCGAAGGGCTGGCCGCCCTCATCAACGATCAGCGGGACATGACCGTCATCGGACACGCCGGATCGGTCGCCGACTCGATCGCGCGGGCCGCGGAGCTCAAGCCGGACCTTGTGCTCATCGACTTCAGGCTCACCGACGGAACAGGAGCCGACGCGGCAACGGGCATCCGCCAGCTCCGACCGGAGACCAAGCTGATCTTCCTCACGCGCGAGGACAGCGACGCCGCGCGCTTTGCGGCCCTCGAGGCGGGAGCCAGCGCTTTCATCCACAAGTCGCGTGCCGCGCAGGACGTGGTCGACGCGATCCGGACCGTCGCCGATGGGGGCACGCTATTCACGCCGCGGAGCATCGCCCAGCTTCTGAACACCCGCCGCGAGGTCGAGACGCAGCTCGAGCGCCTGACCGCTCGCGAGAAAGAAGTCCTGCGGCTGATGGCGGAAGGCACGTCGAGCCGGGCGATCGCGAGCAAGCTCGGGATCAGCTACACGACCGTGCGCACCCATATACGCAGCCTCGGCAGCAAGCTGGGTGTCCACTCCAAGCTGGAGGCGATCGTCAAGGCGCGAGAGCTCGCCCTGGTCGAGTAGGGAGCAGCGGTCGACCCCATCCCCGGCCTGCGTCCGGGACTTCCCCATGAATGGGGAAGAGTTTTAGGCTCCCGAGACTCTCCGCCGCCCGGCGCCCCGACCCAGGATCCGAATCGGCGACGGCTGGTCCTCCTGCTGCCACCGCCTCACGGTCTTGCGCCGGCGTTTGTCTTCGTAGAGGTCACTATCGGCGGCCTGGTACAAAGCCTCCCAGTCCTGGCCCGTCGCCCATCCGGCGATCCCGACGCTGACCTCGACATGCTCTGGCGCGCGCATGCTCAGCGCCGCCTCGTCCACGGCGCGGCGCAGTCGCGTCGCCACGTCCCGTGCCCGATCGAGATCGGTCTCCGGCATCGCGACCGCAAACTCGTCGCCCCCCACTCGCGCGCACAGGTCGGACGCGCGAACGACGCGCAGAAGCTGCTGAGCGACCAGCCTTAGCGCACCGTCGCCTGCGCTGTGCCCGAGCCGGTCGTTGATGCGCTTCAGGTTGTCGAGGTCGATCATCATCAGGGAGAGCCTGCGGCTGTGCCGTTCGGCCAGAGCGACCTCCCGTTCCATCACTCTCTCGAACTCACGCCTGTTGGCGAGACCCGTCAGGTGATCTGTGCGCGCCTCGCTCGCGAACTGCCGAGCGCGGTCGATGGCGATCGCCACCTGGTCGGCGACCGCGGCCATGAAGAGAAGGTCCGACGCGCCGAACAGGCGATCGGCCATCGTGCCGACCGTCATCATGCCGACGGTTCGGCCTCGCACGCGAAGCTGCGCGCGCAACGCATTCCACTCCTTGCCCGAGACGCGGTCTACCTGCGACTCCGAGCGACCCAACGCCGACGCCCAGGCCTTCACGTGAGGTCCTGCCTGGCGGGCAAACCCGTCGACCTGGTCGCTCTCGAGCCCGACGGTGTGGGCCAGCTTGTACGCGGAGCGCTCTCGCAACCACATCGCGCCGGTGCTCAAACGCAGCGCGGCAAGTGCCTCCACGAGCGCGACCTCGGCTGTCTCGAGCAGATCGAGAGAACGCCCCATCGCGGTGACGATTGCCGCCAGACCGTACATCTCGCTCTCGCGAGCGCGGTGCTCCTCATCGACGTAGTCGAGGTAACCGCGTGCGATGGCGGTGGTGAGGCGCTCAGTCATGTCTTCGAGACGGCTCTGTGCCAGGGCGATGATCTCGTCGTAATGAGGCTTGCCCTGGATCGGACGTGACAGCAACTCGATCGTGGCGCGGCGATAAACCGCGAGGACGTCGATCAGCGATTCGAGGGGCAAACCTTGCGCGGCGCGCAACCGGCCGTAATCACGCGAGCGCTGCTCGAAATCGCCCCACGGTAGCTCGACGTCGCTCCGCAGGGAGGCCAGCAACATGTCAATGAATCCCGCCGAGGTCGTCACGAGGTCTTCGCCCGTTTGTTCGCTCAAGGTGATGAGCTCGGGCGAGCGAGCACGGACGACCTCCATCGCCTTACGCCCGCTCTCCATGGAGTCGACCCCGAGGCCGCTTGCCAACGTGGCCAGCACGTCGACCGCATAGCCGCCGCCCGACTCTGCCCCTGGATTCATTCCTTCTAGGAAACGTTGCGGGGCGGGGCTGCACCTGCTACCTCAAGTGAGTTAGGCAAAATCCGCCCAACCGTACGGCGACCCGAATACCCCCGGTGGCGGAAAGTTAGGGCCAGATGAGCGAGGGGCTCGTCAACCTACGGGGGGTAAAGGAACATATGGCGGAGCCGATCTCTGCATCGAGCGCCGGTGAGGTGCGCGAGGCACCTAGCGCGTACGAAGCCGGCAACGAGGCGGACTTCGAACGACTCTATCAAGCGTCGTACGGAAAGATCCTCGGTACGTTGACCGCGATGCTCGGTGACCGGGCCGCGGCCGAGGACTGCGCGCAGGATGCGTTCGAGCGCGCATACAAAAAGTGGGCGACCTGGCAGCCGATCGCGCCGGCGGAAGCGTGGGTGCACAGGATCGCGATCAACGCCGCGGTTTCGTACCAGCGCAAGATGCGGCTACGGGAAGTCGGCGAGGTCATCCGGCGCATCGGCCGGCCCGGGCTGGCGCCCGACCCGCAGGAGGTCGTCGAGCACCGCGACCTGGCCACAGCGCTGGCCAAGCTGCCGCCGAAGCAGGCGGCCGCGATCGTTCTCCGCCACTACCACGGCTACACGAACCGCGCGATTGCGCAGGCCTTGGGCATTCCCGAGCGTACGGTCGCCTCGAGGCTGGCGGTCGCCAAAGAGCGGCTGCGCGTGATGCTCAAGCACTCGTACGGTCCGCAGGCGGACCTCGAGCCCGTCACCGAGCGCGGATTCGCGGTCGCCGACTAATCACAGGAAACGATCTTCTGACCTGAGAGGCCCGGCAAGAGCCGGGCCTCTTAATTTTTGTGCCCACGGTGAAGCCAATTCAGGCACCTGTTACCTGTAAACGCCCCTCTCCCTAACCCTCTCCCCGTTGGGGAGGGGATATCTGGGGGTCAGGCCGCTTGGGGGCGGCTGTCCGGTCGCAGTCTTTTGAACAGGCGAACGAGGTGCCGCCGCGCGGAGGTCCAGGGCCGCTCGGCCGCACGAGTCTGCAGCCGCCGCTCGTACCGCGGCGCGTTCGCATCGGCGCAGATCTGGCATCCGCATCCGTATCCAGTGTCGGGCAGACGCCGCCCTTCTTTGTCGAACCTCGCCTGCATCGCGCCCGGTCGGCCTAGCAGTGCGTGCCCGGCATGTACCACGCCGGCTGCCCCTTGCAAGTCGTGGCGATCAGCCCGGTCGGCCGCGCGTACCACTCGTTCGGCATCTTCAGCGAATCGAGCGCGTCCTGCATGTAGCGGTGCCACATCGGCGCCGCGATGTAGTAGCTGTCCGAGCCGTGGGTCATCTTCATGCGCCAGTCGGCGTTGCCGCCCCAGACCGCCGTCACGATATGCGGCGTGTAGCCGACCGTCCACGCGTCCGCGAAGGAGTCCGACGTACCAGTCTTCACGGCCACCTTGCGACCGGGGAGCGTGAGCAGCGAGTTGTGGCCGAAGATCATGGCGCGGTTGTTGTCGTTGGACATGATCATTTCCATGATGTAGGCCACGCGCGCGTCAAGCACCCGCTTGCCGGGATCAATTTCGTGCGCGTAGAGGAGCTGGCCCGTCGCGCTTGATGACACCAGGTTGATCGCGAAAGGCTGGCGAAGGATCCCCTGCGTGGCGAGCACTGAAGCGCCGATCGCCATCTGGAGCGGCGTCTCGCCGTAGCCGCCGAGCGTCAATGACGCGCCGAAGGTGTCCAGGGGGTCGTTGGTCGTGAAATTCGGATTGCCGTTGATGTCGATTCCGTGCTGCTGGTACGGGGGTGCTCCCATCGCTCGCGCCATCTGGACGACGGAGCTCACGCCGACGCCGAGCTCGACCTTGACGGCCGGGATGTTCAACGAGTTCCCCATGCACGCCTGGAGCTGGCAGGTGCCGTGGAACTTGCCGTCATAGTTGCGAGGGGTGTACACCTCGGTCGATCCTGGCTCGCGATAGCTGAACTTGCTGTCCTTGATCGGCGTGGTCATCGTGAACTTGCCGCTCGCGATTGCCGCGGTGTAGGTGTAGATCTTCATCGAGGATCCCGGGTTCCGGGGTGGCCACACCGCAAGGTTGTACTGGCCGCCGTACGCATTCGGGTTGGCCGATCCGACCATCGCGATGATCGCGTTGGTGGTCGGGTCCAGAGATACGAGCGCGCCCTGCGTGACGTTTCGCCAACGCAGCTTTGCGATGTTGTCGCTCACGTCGCGCTGGGCGAGCGCCTGCAGCGTCGGGTTGAGCGTCGTCACGACCCGCATGCCGCCGCTGTAGGTGGCGTCAGCGCCGAACTGTTTGATCAGCAGGCTGGTCACGTAGCGCACGAAGGCGGGCGCCACCACCTGGTTCGTGGGCAGGAACATGTGGGCGGGCGGTGAGATGTCCTCGGCGAATGCCTTGGCGGCGTCGGCCGCGGTGATCTTGCCGTCGCGGATCATGGCGTCGAGCACTGTCTTCTGGCGCTGCTTGGCTGATGTCCAGTTGACCAATGGGTTGTACAGCGTCGGCCCGCGGATGATCCCAGCCAGCATCGAGGCCTGCGCCAGGTCCAGCTTGTTCGTCGTGGTGTGGAAATACATCTTGGACGCGGCTGCCGTGCCCCACGCGGTGTTGGCAAAGAAGACGCTGTTGAGGTACCACTCGAGGATCTGGTCCTTGGTGTACTTGCGCTCGATCTGGAAGGCGAGGAGTGCCTCTCGCATCTTGCGGTCGAGCGTCGCTTCGTTGCCGACAAGCCTCAGCTTGACCAGTTGCTGGGTGATCGTCGAGGCGCCTTCGACCTTCGCATGCGACTGCAGGTCGACCATCGACGCGCGCACTATGCCCTGCGGGTCGATGCCCGGCTCCGAATAGAAGTTGCGGTCTTCGATCGAGATCACGGCTTCGGGCAGCAGCGTCCCCATCTCGGGCAAGGGCTCGAAGTAAGCCTGATACCCAGGCGGGTGCAGGTCCGCCAACAGCGTCTTGTTGTCGGCCGCGTAAATCAGAGTGTCCTCCGGGATGGCCGAGGCGACGGTATTCGGGTCAGGCAGGTTGTTCGCGAAGGCGACATAGCCTGGCGAGGTCATGATCAAGCTCGGCACGGCGATCGCGAGCAGCGCGAACAGACGCACGAGCCAGCTTGCGGGTCGCGAAACCCTGAAGCCCTTGGCGAGCACTTGCGACGCGCTTGCGCGTCGCCTCATGCCGTTCGGCCTACGAGGCCAGGCGGTCTTTCGGCTCTGGTTCAGCGGCATCGTGTTCCCCCCTCAGCGGTTGGGTTGGGCCGGCGCTCAAGGGGCCGTACCACCCGATCGACTGGGCGCTCAGCAGGGCCTGGATGTCAATGACCTGGCCAGGCCGGAGCGCAGCCGGACGCAATCCGCGGCGAGCTGCCCGCGCGGAGCGCACCGCATCGTTGGCTTTGACCGCGAGCCCGCCGGCCAGCCCGGTCACCACAGGCTCGCCGGCCGCGGCATACCAGGCGCGCGCGGCAAACTGCAGGTGCGCGGCAGCATCACGCATTGACTCAAGTCGCGCGCGCGAGCCAACGCGGCCTGCACTTGCGGCGTTAGCCAGGCGCCGCGCCTCGCGTGGCAGCATGACGTTGCGGATCCAGATCGACAGGTCGACCGTCCGCGCAAACATCGCGGCGCCCAGCACAATGGTGGCCGCCGCAAGTCGGCGATTGATGTCGTGAAGAGGGTCGGACGCCGCGCGCACGGACGCGGGAGCCGGTGCCGCCGGCACGGGCAACTCCATCCACTCGCGCAGTCGCACGCGCGGCTTCCAGGCGCGAGACATGCGCATCGACCGGAGCAACAGCAACGCGAAGAGGTCGGCTCCGGCAAAGATGACGAGCCAGGTCGCGATGACGAAGCGGTTGGCCTTTATCCAGGCCGCAACTCCGCCGAGCACGAGGCCGATGATCGTGTTGATAACCTGGTCGGCCGCCCAGATGACCGACGTGCTGAGGTTGCGAGCGTTCTGGTCGGTCACACTCAGCAGGCCGAGCGCGCAAGTGGTGATCAGGGCGACCCAGAGCAGAACCTCGATCGGCCTGGGGATCGCCTTCCTGACCGCTGGGACAAAGGTAGCCGCCACCATCCCGGTGAAGAGCGCAATCGAAAACTGGATCAGCAGCGGAACTTCCACGCCAAGAGAACGCGCCCCGGGAGTCGAGTATTGGCCGTCCCGCGCCGCCTCGCGTCCTTAAATGGAAAGAGATCGGCAAGCGATCGGGAAGGGATTTCTCAATCGCCGACTTGTTCACATTCCTTATCCGGTGCGTTGTCTGGATGGCGCGGACGCTGACCCGCTCGGCGTCCACGCCCTCGTCTTGACATTCGTCGCGGGGTTTGACCATGGCAGTGCTTTTGATCATCTTGCTGGCGACCATCGGGCTCTCGGTCAGGGCCGGGCTGTACGGCCGGTCATGGCGCATCGCCGACTCGGAGAGCGGCCAGGAATCCTGGTTGATGGAAGCGTGCGCACGCACCTTCGTCCTGGTGCTGCTCTCGCTCCTCGGTCTTCTCGCGCTGGGCTTGATGTACGGAAACGTCTTGGGCGCGACCAACGTGTCCAACCCCTAGCCCGGCACTTTGGCGACCGGGCATGGGCCGGTCGCGACCAGCCCGGCCCGAATCCCTGACTTCGGCCGCGACGCGGTAACGCCGGGCGCTTCGACGTTTAGATAGCAGAAGCAGCCCACCTGCCCCGGGCTGCTTCGGTGTTTGCTGGGCAGCCCCACGATCGCGCGGGGTGTAAAAGGCCCCTCGTCGGGCTTACTTCAGGCCAATTGACAATGCTTGAAGCTAATTAACCTCGCCGCAGTGGGTGTAGCGGCATGCCGTAAGTAGCGTCCCCGTCATCTCGCGCCAGCCCGAAAAGGGTGCGCGCCGCACGGGGGTATCAGTGCAGTCACTTCAACGGCTTCTGTCGGATTTTCGTTCACGTCCCAAGCGACATCTCGGTTTGGCCTTTCTCGCCGTCTCGAACCAGCTCAGCATCGCGGTCCTGGCCGCCACGCCGACCGTTCTCGCTGTTCCCGCCTTAAACGCGACCCAGTCCGCCTGCTCGATCGAGGGCTGCCTCAATCCGATCGCGGTTGAGAACGACTCCCACCTCGTCCTACCGGCCGGCGCTCAGCAGTGCCGCGACTCCGGTCCCGCCGCGGCCTGCGCCGGAGGCGCAACGCCGGCCGACAAGGTGCCGGGCACCCCGTCGCTACCCGAAGGACAGACCGCGTGCGGGTCGAGTGACGCCAAGCCGGTCCCGACCACCCCCGCGTCCTGCAGCGAGGCGTTGCCCGCGCCGGCCGTCCCGGCCGCCGGCGGGGCCGACCCAGGACCCCAGGTCGCGCCGAGCGTCCCGGCCGCGTCGCTCGGCGCGCGGGTCCCGTCGCATCTGTCTTTGACCTCGACGGCGGATACGGTTCGGGCGGGCAACCCAGCCGTCCTCGCCGCCACTTCGAGCACTTCGGTTACCGGCACGGCGCTGGCCATCGAGATCTTCGACCAAACTTCGGGCACGCTGATCGCCGCATGCGGCCAGGGCAATCAGTGCTCGGTGGCTTACAACGCGACCTCTGGCGTCCATGACTTCGCCGCTTACGTCGCGCCTCCTGGCGTGTCGCTGCCAGACAGCGCGACTTCGGTCGCATCGAACCACGTCGACGTGGGTTGGCTCGACAGCTCCATCACGTCAAGCAACGCGTTCCTCGCCCAGGGGCAGGCTGTGACGTTGACAGTGACCTCGAGCGTGGACGTCCACGGCACGGGTCGCTGGCTCGAGATCTATGACCTGACGGCCGGTTCTCGCATCACCTACTGCACCCATGGCACGTCCTGTACCACGACAGTCAAGGAGACGACCGGCGGCATACATGAGATCGTCGGCTACGTCACGGGCAAGCCCGAGGCTGTCTCGGACCCCATTTTTGTGACCTGGCTGGACGTGCGCCTCTCGGCTACGTCAATCGGCCCTAAGGCCGGCGGTACCGTCTACCTCACCGCGACGACGAACGCCGACCTTGAAACAACGCCGTGGGTCGTCGGCATTTACGACGACAAGGGGCACCTGGTCGATCACGCGTGCAAGACGGGCAAGACATGCAACGTGCAGACGTGGATGGCAGGGGGCACCGCTCCCAAGTACACGGCTGTAATCGGGGCCCTGCCAGAGAGCAAACCGTCGACCAACCGCAATGGGTCAGGACCAGTCAGCGCGGCTACTCCGGCGCTCGTCGACGTCCAGGCCAAGTCCTCCCCCATCGAGCCGGCGCATATTTTGTGGGGCGTCGACTCGTGCAAGGCATTCACCGGCGACCCAACAGGACAGGAATTGTTCGCCGCGGTCGCCAAGCACCTCGGCACGCCTGACTTCTGGGGCCGCTACCTGACGAACACGGTGTGCCCTGGAATCAGTGGGAACGAGGTCGCCCTGGCAGCCAGGTACCACATGGGCATCCTCCCGATCTACAACGACTACAACTGCTCCGCGGTCGCTTACTACGGCACCGGCCGTCAATACGCCGCCGAGGCCGTGGCGGCAGCGCAGCGGATAGGCATCCCACGAGGACGTGTGCTCGCGATCGACATCGAACCGCCTGGTGGGGCGTGTCCTGGAGCTGGCGCTGTCGATTCCGGCTTCATCGAGGGCTGGTACGACGGCGTCAATCAGTCCGGGTACGTGCCCGTGTACTACGGCAACGGGACACGTGGCAGCGAGTTCGCGGGCGCGTGGTGCGCCGCGGTAGCCGCGTTGCCGAACATCGCGACCGGCTCCAGTCTGTGGTCATTCCAGCCGTCGCTCTCGGGCCGTTTTGATAAAGACACGGCGCCAGGCTACTCGCCCTACAACCCGGGTTGTGCCGGCAGCATGCAGGCCTGGCAGTACGTCCTGAGTGCCGGCAACAGCATCGACGTCGACCAGGACGAGGCGCTTTCCAGCCTCGCCCTCTGGTACCCCTGATCCCGATTCTGATTCGCTAACCTCCCCCCAATGCCCGGGTGGCCAAATCCGCCCGGGCGTTTGCTTCATATGGAACGCAGGGACACCGACATTGAGCGTGATCCGGTGACCGGCCGCGAGCGCGAGCACCGGCGAGTCGTCACTGACGAACCAGTGGCGCCGGCACCAAACGCCGAGGTGGTCACCACTGTCAACCCCGGAATCCGCGCCATGGAGCTGATCTACCTCGTGTTCGGGGTGGTCGATGGCCTCCTGTTGATCCGAGTCGTCCTGAAGCTTCTCGGCGCCAACCAGACGGCGGGCTTCACGCAGTGGGTCTACGGCGTCACCAATGTTCTCTTGGCGCCGTTTCACAACCTCCTACCTACGATCGGCAACGAGCAATCGCAGCTCGAGATGTCGGTTGTGGTCGCGATCCTGGTCTACGCGCTGCTCGCCTGGGTGCTCGCGCGCCTGATGGCGATCATCTTCTTCCGCGACATCACAGTGGCGCGGCGAGGGTTCTTCTAAACCGCCGAACCGCGTCACAGGTTGGCAACGGCACCCTCTCCCTGAAGGGGAGAGGGATCTGGGGAGAGGGGTTTTGGGGTGGCTTCTACCCCGCCCGCAAGCCTGGCGCCGCGGCCAGGTCGCGGATGTCCTGGACCTGGCGGGTGATCCAGCGCGCGATGTCGTTGGTCCGCACGACTTCCCGTGCCCCCTCGTTGCGGCGCCGCTTCTCGTCGATGCCCATGACGATCGCCTGGTGCATCGCGTTCGCGGTGGCGTCGATGTCGAACGGATTGACCGACAGCACATGCGGATGGAGCTCCTCGTGCGCGCCGACGTTCTCGGACAGGACGATCACGCCATCGGATCGATTGACAAGCGCGCCCTCTTTGGCCACGAGGTTGAGCCCGTCGTAGACAGAGTTCACCACCAGCACGTCGAAGTTGCGCATCGCGGCCATCGCCTTGCGCACGCTCTCGCCCAGCTCCAGGCGTATGGGCAGCCAGCCCTGCGCACCGTACTGGGTGTTGATCCGCTGCACGGCCTGGCGCACCTTGCGGACGTAGTGACGGTAGGCGGCTACGTCCTGCCGCGAGGGCTGGAGGAACGCCCAGAACTGCACCCGCCCCTTTAGCTCCGGATGGTGGGCGAGCAGCTTTTCGTATGCGAGAAAGCCGCGGACGATGTTCTTTGACGGGTCGGTGCGGTCGATGCGAACAATGAGGTGCTCGGGCCTCCAGTCGCGAAGCTTTCGCTCCTCGACCATGACACCGTGCGAGTACGACAGCCGGGTCGTGCTCGCCACGTCGATCGAGATCGGATACGCGCGGGCGTAGACGACCCGTCCCTCGATGAGCACGGCCCGCTCCCGCTCGTCTACCGCGAGGCCAAGGTTCTCTTCGCATGTCATCAGGAAGTTGCGCACGTCAAGACTCGTCTGGAATCCGACGATGTCGCTGCCGAGCAGACCCTGGACGATCGCGTCACGCATCTCACGCGGAAGCACCTTCCAGTACTGCGGCGTCGGCCAGGGGATGTGGACGAAGTGCTGGATGATCGCGCCGCTGAGTTGTTCGCGGACGAGCTTCGGTACCAGGTACATCTGGTAGTCGTGGACCATCACCAGGGGCCTGCCGGGCAGGCCTCGGGCCACCTCTACCACCTTGCGCGCAATCTGCTTGTTGACCTCGACGTATCCGTTCTTCCACGCGCGGTGGATGCGCCCGTTGATCACCGGCTGGTTGGCGAGGTCCCAGAGGTAGTGCTGCACGAACCACAGCACCGGGTTCGAGATGACCGAGTAGTGCTGCTCGTACTGCTCCGGGGTCGGCGTTGCGTAATGCAGCCGCGTCGTGGTCCGGATCAGCGGCGCGTTCCAGGTGGTGCCGTGCTGCTCGATCAATGCGCGCTCGCCTTCGGTTCGGGCACAGGCGACCCAGTCGGCCGCGGCGACCTCGGCGAAGGTGAGCAGGGCGGTGATCACCCCGCCGGCTCCACGGGTGAACCCTCCTTCCGGTCGTGGTTCGTGCGGGGCCCGGTTGGCGACCACTATGGCCGACGTGTGGGGCAGCGTGCGTGCGACGTAGCCGCGCAGCGAAGTGCCCGGCCGCCGCCGCTCGACGCTGTCCAGGAACGGGCTTTCAGGTTCGTTCATCGCGAGCATCACGGTGAGGCGAGAGGGGACGGGGACGGCGCGGGCGGGGGTGGCGGCGGAGCGGATGGAGCAGGCGATGGCGCGGCGGACGGCGACGCCGAGGTGGATGGCGACGCGGAGGCTGAGGCGCTCGGCGACGCGCTCGTGGTCGGAGACGAAGACGGCGTGGGCGACGCGTTGCAGGCGCCGGGCAGGAATGGATCCTGCGGGTCGCCTCCGCAACCCATCTTGATGCCGGACGGCGTGGGGTACCAGTCGCGCATGGTCGGCGGCAGGTTGTTGATGAAGCGCTTCATGATCGTCAGGCCCACATTTTCACCGTAGGCGCGGATAAGTCCTCCTCCCCCGTTCGGTGCCGTGTTGCCCACCCACACGCCGATCGCGATGTCCGGGTTGTAGGCCATGATCCAGGAGTCCGGGATACCGCCCTTGCCGTTGTCGCTCGTCCCGGTCTTGCTCGCCATCTGGCGGTTCCAACCGAAGTTCCACGTGTTCTGGTAGTTCTTCAGCACGCCCGACATGAGGTAGGCCTCAGCCTGAGTCAGCACCGTCGTGCTGTTCCGGTTGTACTTGAATACGGAGTGGCCGCTCGAGTCATCGACCTCTTTGATCACGTTGAGGTCGACGCGCTGGCCCTGGTTCGCGAAAGTCTCATAACCCTGCAGGTGCTCGTACAGAGTGACGTCGCCCGCGCCGATGGCGGTCGGCAGGTAAGGCTGCAGCTGGCTCTTGATGCCCATCGCGTGAGCGAGGTCGATCACGTTGTCCATCCCTTCCATCTTCCCCACCTGAACCGCGGGGATGTTCCGAGAATAGAGAATCGCGGTGCTCGCCTTGATGTCGCCCATTCCGCCGTTGTCGAAGTCGCGCGGCGTGTAGCCGCCGAAGTCGGTCAAGCGGTCGTGCAGGATCGTCGCCCACGTGATCTTGTGATCGCGCAGCGCGGCTTCGTAGACGTAAGGCTTGAACGATGAGCCAGGCTGACGCTTCGACAGCACGACGTCAAACTGGCCGCCGATCGAATCGTTGCCATAATCGGCCGACCCGACCCACGCGAGAACCTCGCCGTTCCTTGGGTCCGCGGCGAGAAGCGCTGAGTTGTTGACGTTGAAACCGGCCAGGTCGCGCACTCCGTTCGAGACCGCGCTCTGGGCGTTCTGCTGGATGCCCAGGTCGAGCGTCGTGCGGACGACGATCCCGCCTTGCTGGATCGCGGCCGAACCGAACATCGACTCGAGGTCGGTGAGCACGTAGTCGACAAAGTGCGGCGCCTTGCTCTGCCGGGCGGTTGCCTGGATGTGGAGCTCCTTCTTGATGTCCTCGTTGGCCGCCTTTTCGGCCTCCGCCGGGCTCAGCGCGCCGGTCGCGACCATGCCCCGCAGGACGTACAGCTCACGGTCGCGGGCGGCGTCGTAATGCGTCACGGGGTCATAGGCAGAGGGGGCCTGGATGATGCCGGCCAGGAACGCGGCCTGCGCCGCGGTCGTGTCCTTTGCGTCCTTGTTGAAATATGTGCGAGCCGCAGCGCCGAAGCCGTAGGCGCCGTGGCCAAAGTACACCCGATTCAGATACATGCCGAGTATCTGGTCTTTCGAGTAGCGCTGCTCGAGCGCGATCGCGAGCACCATCTCCTGGACCTTTCGCGTGAAGGATTTCTGTGGCGTGAGGAGCTGGATCTTGACCAGCTGCTGAGTGATCGTGCTGGCGCCTTCGTTGAAACCCCGCGACGTGATGTCCACCCACGCCGCCCGAGCGATCGACGCCGGGTCGAGCGCACCGTGGTTGTAGAAGTTGCGGTCCTCGGCAGCGAGGACGCCCTTGGCCGCGTACGGCCCCATCTGCTCCAGCGTCAGGGTGACGTGATAGTGGCCTGCCGGGCTCCAATCCTCGATGAGCTTGCCGTTGCGGTCGAGCACCATGACATCGCCCGCAGCAAGCACGTTCTGACTCGGGTCAGGCAGGTCCTTGATCGCCCACAGCACGTAGAGGGTCGAGGCGAGGAGCAGCACGCCGACCGCGGCGGCGATCCAGACCTTTTGTGCCCACAGCCACGCAAATGGTCGGAGTAATAGAGGATGCTGGCGGCCGCGAGCGACCGGATTGGATGCCACCCTTCGCGCTCCTCCTCCGAGCGCTCTTCTGGGCGCCGATGCGCCGCGGCCGGAGCGCTACGTCAGAGACAACGTTCGGTCATCTGACGCTACTCGGCTGGGCGAACTAACCGAACTCGACCGCAATATAGGCTCGACCGTCGGAACGGACGGCCCATGCGGTCGCCACATAACGGTACGGGCCGAGGATGTTCGCCTTGTGTTCGGGGCTGTTCATGAACATCGTGTTGAGCTGCGAGTCGCTGATCCCGCCCGACCACCAGCCGATGTTTTCGCCGACCTGCCGCCCGAGGTGGCAGCCGAGATCGCGGCTGACTCCGTCGTAATGCTGAAACGCGACACCCGGCGTCGCAAGCTTCGCCGCCTCCAGGCGGGCAACCGCAGATAGACACGAGCTCCACGTCAGCGGCGCGAGGTGATAGCGGGCGCGGTCCTGGTTGATCAGAGCCTGCTGCGTCGAGTTGACGAC
>WNGJ01000033.1_pt1 | contig 94278 bp, 82 predicted proteins | sample 5400611 | NCBI WGS metagenome assembly WNGJ01 (sample SAMN13153375, study PRJNA577476) | soil metagenome | isolation source: 40 cm soil or saprolite under Garry oak tree replicate 1 | place: USA:California | collected 2016-06-15 | reverse complement strand
GGGCGCGCCATCACGGTGGTATCGCTCGACGACAACTACGAGCCGAACCCATGCATCAAGAACACCATCCACCTTCTCGAGAAGGAGTCGGTCTTCACGCTGTCGAACTACGTCGGCACGCCGACCCTCACCCGTGCGCTCCCGGTGATCAAGCGCTACGCCGATCAGAGCGTCGTCCTCGTCGGCAACTTCACGGGTGCCCAGCCGCAGCGCGAGGCGCCCTACGCGGACCAGGTCTTCAACATCCGGGCCTCGTACCGCCAGGAGATGATGGCGCTCGTCGAGCGGTTCTGGTCGCTCGGCGCCCGCAGCTTCGGCGTCTATTACCAGATCGACGCCTATGGGCGCAGCGGCACCGACGGCGTGGCGCGCGGGCTGGCGCAGCACGGGGCCCGTATCACAGCCGAGGCGACGTATCCGCGCGGCGCGCAGTTCACCGACGACATGACGCCGGCGGTGAGCGCGCTGCAGAAGGCGGGGGTGGACGTCGTGCTCTGCACTGGCGCCTACCAGGGCTGCGGCGCCTTCGTGCGCTCCGCGCGCGACGCGGGCTTCCTGGCGCCGATCTCCAACGTCTCGTTCGTCGGCTCCGACGCCATGCTGGCGCTCCTCGTCAAGCACGGCAAGACGAACGGGCGCGACTACACGCGGGCGCTCGTGAACTCGCAGGTGGTACCGACCTACGACGACACGACGCTGCCCGGCGTCGCCGAGTACCGCGTGCTGATGGAGCGTCACAATCCTGCCGTCCCGGAGGCGCTGCGCGACCCGAAGTACGCCGTCCAGCGGATGAGCTTCATCAGCCTCGAGGGGTTCGTGAACGCCAAGGTCGTGGTGGAGGCGCTGCGCCGTGCGGGCCCGCAGCCCACGCGCGCGTCGTTCCGGCAGGCGCTGGAGTCCCTGCGCAATTTCGATCTCGGAATCGGCGCGGCGCTGACGTTCGGACCCGAGCGGCACCAGGGCCTCGACTCCGTCTACTTCACACGCGTCGAAGGGGACCGATGGGTCCCGATCGCCGACTGGGCGGCAGCGGTCCAGATCTAGGGGGAGCGATCATGATCAGCGCGCGCATGCGGTTCGGCCTGTTGCCGAAGATCATCGTGTTCCTGGCGGCCGTGCTGATTCCGCTCGCCGCCATCACCTGGTCCGTGTCCGTGCGCACGATGCGCGAGCGGATGACCGACGAGTTCACGTCGAAGGGCACCGCCATCGCCAACAGTCTGGCGTCGTCCGGCGTCGACCTCATCCTCAACCGCGACGCGTCCACCGTGCAGGCGCGCGTCGACGAGGTCGTCTCCGGTAAGGATGCGATCAGCGGCGTCGCGTACGTCATGGTCTACGACCCGCAGAAGACGCTGATCGCCCACACGTTCCACCCGGTGGTGCCGTCCGACCTCATCGACAAGAACCTCGTGCCCGGCGAGACGCCCAAGCAGGTGCGTGAGATCCACTACGCGGACCCGGTCACCGGGGCCATGCGGTCGATCATCGACGTCGGCGTGCCGATGCTCGGCGGCCAGCTCGGCACCGTTCGCGTGGGCATGGACAAGTCGATCATCGAGGGCGCCGCCGCCAAGTCCGGCTGGTTCCTCTTCGCCGTCTTCGGCGGCGTCGCGCTGCTGGCCGTGGTCGCCGGCGCTGTCTTCGCGCGCCGGATCACACGCCCGCTGGGTGAGATCGTGCGCGTGGCCGAGCAGGTCGGCCGCGGCGACCTCTCGCACTCCGTCCGCGTCCGCTCCCACGACGAGATCGGTCAGCTCGCGCGCACCTTCAACGACACCGTCACGCGCCTGCGCTCGCAGGTCCTCACCGAGACCGAGCGTGACGAGGAGAAGCGGCGCCGCGAGGATCTCCAGAAGAACATCGCCGTCTTCCTCGAGACCGTGACCCAGATCTCGCAGGGCGACCTGCGCAAGCGCGGCGAGATCACCCCGGACGTCCTCGGCAACGTCGTGGACGCCGTCAACCTCATGGTCGAGGAGATCGGCACCCTCCTCGCCGACGTGCGGCATGCCGCGATCCGGGTGGCCGGCAGCGCCAACGACATGCTCGGCGCCACCGACCAGATGGCGAGCGGCGCGGAGAAGCAGGCGCGCGAGGCCACCACCGTCAGCCGCGAGGTGGAGACGATGTCGCGCTCCGTGCAGCTCGTCGCCTCGAACGCGGCCTCGGCCGCCACCGCCGCCGGCCAGACGCTCGAGGCCGCCACCCGCGGGGAGATCGCCGTCCGCGACAGCCTCGCGGGCATGCAGCGGATCCGCGGCGAGGTGCAGGTCATCTCCAAGCGCATCAAGAGCCTCGGCGACCGCTCGCTGGAGATCTCGGAGATCGTCAACACGATCGAGGAAATCGCGTCCCACACGAACCTGCTCGCGCTCAACGCGGCCATCGAGGCGGCGGGCGCCGGCGAGTCGGGCGTCCGCTTCGCCGTCGTCGCCGACGAGATCCGCAAGCTCGCCGAGCGTGCGGCCAACGCCACCAAGGACATCGCCGCCCGCATCCGCGCCGTCCAGGGGGAGACCCAGGAGGCGGTGGTGGCCATGGAAGAGGGCACGCGCGAGGTCGAGTCGGGCTACAAGGTCACCATCCGCGCCGAGGAGAGCCTGAAGGCGATCGCCGGCATCTCGAGGACGTCCGCGGAGCTGGCGCAGGAGATCTCGGCGTCCTCGCAGCAGCAAGTGCGCGGCGCCGACGGCGTGGTGCGCGCGATGCGCTCCATCGCCGACGTGGCGGTGCACACGGAGCAGGCCGTGCTCCAGACGCGGCGCACGGTCGACGACCTGGTGAAACTGGCGGACGAGCTCACGCGAAGCCTCTCGCGATTCAAGTTGGCGACGACCTGAGACGGCGATGGCCGAGCCGGCCGAGCAGGAGTTCCTCCGCTCCATCTTCCTGATGGAGGCGTGGGACACCGTGGCCGCGCTGGACTGCGCGGCGGCGACGCTGGCTCGCCCCGAGGGCGTGGACGAGCTGTTCGTCGTCACGCACCGCCTGAAGGGCGCCGCCTCGCTGCACGGATTCCCGAACATCGCGGAGCTGGCGGCGGAGCTGGAAGAGGCGCTCGCCGGGCGCCCGCCCGACACGCGCAGGCTCGGCGCGCTCGTGGGTCATCTCAAGCATGCGCTCGACGCGGCGGTCAACGCGCCGCCGGCCGCGGTCGGCGTTGCGACACCGGCGCCGAGAGCCGACGCGAGCCTCGACCCCCTCCGCAAGGAGCTGGAGGCGTTCTTCGCGGGGAACGCGGACGTGATCGCGTACTTCCTGCCGGAGGCGACCGAGCACCTCGACGGGGTGACCTCGGCGCTCGGGGCGCTCGAGCGCGGCGTCGACGAGGCGGACGTCGCGCGGCTGTTCCGCGCCGTCCACACCCTGAAGGGCGCCGCCTACGTCGTCGGCTGCGTGCGAGTCGGCGAGGTCGCGCATCGCATGGAGGACGTGCTGGTGGTCGCGCGAGAGGGCCGCCGGCCGCTCACCCCCCGGGCCGTCGAGACCCTGTTCGCCGCCGAGGGCGCGCTACGCCTGATGCTCGGTCTGCCGCCCGACCCGCGCGCGAACGTCACTGACGTCGTGGCCGGGGTGCGCGCGCGGCTCGACGCGCTGTTGGACGGCGTGCCCGTGCCCGCCCCCGCGCCGCCGGCCGCGCCCTTCCCCGAGCCCGTGCCGGCGCTCTCGTCGTCGCTGGCGGCGCTGCTGAGCACGCCGCGCCCGGCGCCCGCCCGCGCCGCGCCGCGCCGCCCGCCGCGCCAGACGATCCGCGTCAACCTCGAGCGCCTCGACTCGCTGATGGACCTCATCGGCGAGATGGTGATCGACCGCGAGCGCGTGGACCAGCGCCTCGACGAGATCGACCGCGTCTCGGCCGCGCTCCTCGCGAGCCGCGGCCGCCTCGCCCAGTGCATCGCCGACTTCGAGCGGCGTCAGTTCGACCAGCGGCGTCCCGTGCCGCCCGCGAAGCCCGCGGCCGCCGCGACGGCCGGCCGCTCGGTCTCCGAGCTGTTCGCCGAGCTGGAGTTCGACCGCTACGACGACTCCGGGATCTTCGCGCGGACGGTGGCCGAGATCGCGGCCGACATCGCGGAGCTGCAGTCCGAGCTGACGGCGGTGACGCGCTCGCTCCGCGACGACATGGCGCACGTCCACCGGATCACCGGCGCGCTGCGAAGCGAGATCGGGCGCGCGCGGCTGGTGCCGATCGGCAGCCTCTTCGGCCGGTTCGTGCGCCAGGGGCAGGCGGCCGCGCGGGCGGCCGGCAAGAGCGTGCGCTTCGAGACGCGCGGCGAGGCCGTCGAGCTCGACACCGCGATCATCGAGCAGATCGTGGATCCGCTCCTGCATCTCGTGCAGAACACGATCACGCACGGCATCGAGGCACCCGACGAGCGGCGCGCGTGCGGCAAGGAAGCGGCGGGCACGGTGACGCTGTCGGCCGCGCACGAGGGCGGGGCCGTGCTGGTGGAGGTCGCGGACGACGGGCGCGGCATCGATCCGGACCTGGTGCGCCGGCGCGCGGTCGCGCAGGGCTTCGTGCCCGCCGACGCCGAGCTCGACGACGACCAGACGCTCGACCTCATCTTCCTGCCGGGCTTCAGCACGGCGAGCGCGGTCACGACGGCGGCGGGGCGCGGCGTCGGCATGGACGTCGTCCGCACGAACGTCCGGCGGCTCAACGGCGACGTGGAGGTGCGGAGCGTCGTGGGCGAGGGCACGCGCTTCACGCTGCGCCTGCCGCTCACGCTGCTGGTCTCCGAGGCGCTGATGATCACCGTCGCCGAGGAGCGGCTGGCGGTGCCGCTCAACGCCGTGCAGCTCGTCACGACGGTGCGGCCGGAGGACGTGCGGCCGGGCCCGCGCGGCGAGGCGATCCTCGTCGGCGAGGACCTCGTCGATCTCGTCCCCCTCCCGACCATCCTCGGTCTCGAGCGCGGGCCACGGCGGCCGCGCCGTCCCGTGCTCGTCGTGCGCGGCGCGGGCCGCACGCTCGCCGTCGAGGTGGACGAGATCTTGCACAAGCAGGAAATCGTCATCAAGCCGCTCGGCGAGTTCCTGACGGGCGTCGGGCCGTACGGCGGCGCCAGCGTCGGTGCCGACGCGCGCGTCACGCTGCTGCTGGACCCCGGTGCGCTGGTCGAGACGGCGGCGCGCGCGAACGCGGTCACCCGGGCCGCGCGCCGCCGCGAGGCCGCCGCCGGCGAGGCGCCCGCCCCGCGCCGGCGCGTGCTGCTCGTCGACGACTCGGTCAGCGTGCGTCGATTCGTCGGCCAGATGCTCGAGAAGGCCGGCTTCGACGTCACCACGGCGGGCGACGGCGCCGACGCGATGGCCCGGCTGGCCGAGGCCGCCTTCGACGTCGTCGTCACCGACCTCGAGATGCCGCGCGTGAACGGCTACGAGCTGATCTACGACGTGCGCCGCCGCCCCGCCACGCGCTCGCTGCCCGTGATCGTCCTCACCACGCGCGCGGGCGACAAGCACGTCGCGCTGGCGAAGAGCCTCGGCGTCCAGCACTACGTCACCAAGCCCGTCGAGGAGCACGCGTTCGTCACGCTCGTCGCCTCGCTGGTGCCGGCATGAAGGCGCTGCTCGTCGATCCCGATCCGCAGCGCGCGCCTGTCCTCGCGGAGGCGCTCGATGCCGGCGGCGCCGAGGTCTCGATGGCGCTCAGCGCGTCGTTCGCGCTGACGATGCTCGAGTGGAACAAGCAGGACGTCATCATCAGCCGCGCCCGGCTCGGGGACATGGAGGGTCACGAGCTCTGCGCGATCGTCCGCAGCGATCCGTCCACCAAGGACGTGCGCTTCGTCCTCATCGTCGGGCCGGGAGAGAACGTGCCGACGCAGACGGCCGTCGCCGGCGTCGACCTCGTGCTGCCCGACGCGCTCAGCAGCGCCACGATCGTCACGCGCGTCATTCAGCTGGTGCGCAAGCAGCTCGAGGCGACCACGCCCTCGGCACCCGCCGCGGCCGTCCCGCGCGCCGCCGCGCCCGCGCCCGTGATCAAGCCGCCACGGGTCGCGCCGCCACCGCCGCCGCCTCCGAGGCCCGTCGCACCGCTGCCGCCGGCGCCGCCCCCAGTCGCCCCGCCGCCCCGGCCCCTCGCCCCGCCGCCGCGGCCCGTCATCCCGGCGCCGCAGCCGGTCGCCCCCGCAGCGCCCGTCGCGCCGGTGCCGGTCGTCGCCCAGGCCGCGCCCGTCCCCGCGGCGCCCGGGCCCTCGATGGCCGGGCTCGATTCCGTCGGGACGAACGGCGGGACGCGCACGTTCCAGGGCGCGCTCGGCGTGCTGGAGATCGAGGAGCTCACGCAGGCGATCTCGGTCGGCGGCAAGACGGGGCGGCTGGTGCTCGTCCTCGCCACCGGCGGCGGCCTCGTCGTGTTCGAGAGTGGGCGCGTGACGCACGCGGAGTTCGGCGGGCTCGGTGGTGAGCCGGCCTTCTCCGCGCTCGTCGCGGCCTCGCACCGCGAGCGCGGCGGCAAGTTCTGCTTCATCCCGGTCCATCCGAATGAGCTGCGGACCCAGCCGAAGACCATCGCTCGCCCCGTCGACCAGCTGCTGCTCGACGTGGCGAGGATGATGGACGAGGAGAAACGCGCATGACCAAGGTGCTGGTGGTCGACGACAGCCTCAGCGTGCGGAAGGTCGTCGAGCGCGCGCTGGCGGGCCGGCAGATCGACGTCGTGTGCGCGGCCTCCGGCAGCGAGGCGCTCGAGCGGCTCGAGCGTGATGCCCCGGACTTCGTGGTGTGCGACGTGGTGATGCCCGACCGCGACGGCTACGAGATCTGCGAGTTCATCAAGGGCCACCCGCGCCTCGCGCACACGCCGGTCTTGCTGATGTCCGGCATCGTCAACGACGAGGTCCGCGAGCGCGCCGCGCGCGCGCAGTCGGTGGGCATCCTCGCCAAGCCCTTCGCCGCCGACGACCTCATCCGCCACCTCGACGGCCTGCTGGCGCAGCGCCCCGCGGCGTCCGCCAAGGCCCCGGCGGCCCGGGGGACCCCGGCGACCGTGGAGACCGATACGCCGGTGCCGCTTGACACGACGCCCGTCCCCGACGGGGCCGCCGCCGTGGTCGCCCAGTTCCTCACGATGGATGGCGTGCAGTGGGCCGTCCTCGCGGACCGCGAGGGCTTCGTGGTCGAGGCGACGGCAAACGCGGGCGTGGACGCGGACGTGGCGGCCGCGCTCAGCGCCTGCCTCGCCGAGTCGTCCGACGGCCTCGGCCGCGAGCTGGGTCGTGGCGCGCTCCAGGGCGTCATCCTCGAGTACGAGAAGGGCATGGTCGTGCTCTACGGCGTGGCGACCACGGGGCTCCTCGCCGTGGGCATCGCCGAGCCGAACGTGCTCGGCAAGGTCCGTTACTATGCGCGGCGGGCGCTGCCCGAGCTGGCGCGGGCGATGTGACGTGGGCCGCTACCGCCTGTCGCCGCTGATGCGATGGCTCCACGCGCTGGGCGTCGTGGTCGCCTACGTCGTGGTGACGGGCGTGCTGTTCTGGTTGGACCTCGGCGACGGCGGTGTGGCGCCGGCGTGGACGATCGTCGCGGTGCCGTTCTTCTACGCCGTGCTCTCGCTCCTGTTCCTGCGCCGCGGGTCCCTCGCCCGCCGCCTGAGCTGGGTCGGCGGCGCCTGCCTGACGCACGTGACCCTCGGCCTCACCGCCGCCGCGGCCTTCGCGACGCTGGCGGACCTGACGACGCTGTCCGCGCTCGCGTACGCCTTCGCGCGGCTCGGACCCGCGCCGTTCCTGACGCTGGTCGCGACGCCGCTCGTGCTGGCGCCGTTCCGGGGGCGGGTGCTCTCGCCGCGCCCGGCGCCGCGCGGGGACCGCGCGCGCCAGCGGGTCGTCGTCACGCCGACGACGCCCGTCGAGACTCCGGTCGCGCGTGATGCACGCCGCCACGAGGACCCCGCCGAGGCCGCGACGCCGGTGCCTGCGGTGAAACCGTCGGCCGCGGCGCCCGAGACGCCCGAGTGGCAGGAGTCGCCCGAGTCGCCGCCAGATGACGCCGTGGTGCGGGTGCGGTTCGAGCGCGTCGCGGCTCAGCTTCCCGCCGCCGCGTTCACGCTGCCGATGGACCGCGTCGCCGAGAGCCTGCGCGAGCCGCACTGGCTCACCGTGCCCCGGCGCGTCGTGCTCGCGCAGCTGCCGGAGGGCGCGGTGCAGGTGCACTGGGCGATCGTCGCGTCGCAGTTTCCGGCGCTCGCGTTCGCCATGTCGGACGTGGAGTTCCGGGGGCAGTACCCCAACCTGAAGCTGACGCTGCCGCTCGACGACGTCCTGCGCCAGCTGCCGCCCGGGGTGATCCCGACCGGCTGGACGCCGAGCCAGATCGCGGGGCTCGAGGCCTTTCCGGCGCCGTTCCAGCCGCTCCCGGTGCCGCGCGACGTGCCGGCCGCGAGCGCGCGCCCCGGGGGCGCCGCGGCGGACCTTCCGCCGGCCGTCGCGGCCGCGCCGCCGCGCCGCACGCCACCGCCGCCGCCCGCTCCCGTCGCGCCGCCACGCCTCGCACCGCCGCCGCCCGCTCCGGTCGCGGCGCCGCCACGCGATCCCGTCGCGGAGTCGCTGAGGTCCGCCCCGGCCGCGCCGACGATCACGCCGCCACCGGCGCCGGCGATCGTCACCTCCGCGCCGCCGCTGCCGATTCCACCGACACGCGTCGCCGCGCGGGCGCCCGCGCCGCCGCGCGAGGTCGCGCCCGAGGTGATCAGCCGCGACGCGCTCACACGTCTCGCCGCCTGCCTCGCGGGCGCGGGGACGTTCGAGTCGTGGTCGGGCGTCGTGGAGAGCGTGCCGCTGGTGGCGTTCGTGGCCCCGACGCTGCCGCGCGAGGCCGTGACCGCCGTGGCCGCGCGCGTCGCCGGACTGCTCGGCGCCGCCGCGGGCGAGCAGGTGACCGTGCGCACCGCGCGCGCGGCGATCGTCGTGAGCGCGGCGCCCACGCCGGTGGTCGTCGGCGCGCGGCGGCCGGGCGCGCCCGTGGCCTTGCTCGAGCTGCGCGCCGCGCGCGCGGCGGGGCTGATCGGCCGCGCGGGCGAGGGCGTCACGCCGCCGTCACGCGCGCTGTCCGCGCTCGCCGTCGAGCCGCGCGTCGCCGGCGTGGCGGGGACCCTGGAGGCCTTCGGCGACCTCGAGCCGGCCGTGCTGACCGACGCCGCCGGCGTCGCCCGCGTCTACGTCTTCCGCGAGCCCGGCCACGAGGCGGAGCGCCTCGGCGAGCTCGCGCTGGCGGTGTGGGACGGCCTCGGGCGCACGCGCGACGCCGACCTCGGCGCGCTCGTGTCGGTCATCTTCCGCCAGGGACGGCGGCGCATTCTCGTGCGCCCGCTCGCCGGGCGCGGGACGACGCTGCTCGCGGCGGCGGGACCGGTGGCGCGGCCCGGGCGCGCGTGGCGCGAGGCCGACCGCGCGGCGGCGGCACTGGAGGCGCGCTGAATGTCCATCATCAACTACGCCGCCAAGGTCATCAACTTCAAGCTCGTCTACTACGGGCCCGGCATGGCGGGGAAGACGGCGAACCTCCAGTTCGTCCACCGCTGCCTGCCCGACGACAACCGCGGCAACATGATCTCGCTGGCGACGGGCGACGACCGCACGCTCTTCTTCGACTTCCTGCCCGTGTCCGCGACGAGCGTGCGGGGCTTCACGACGAAGTTCCAGCTCTACACGGTGCCCGGCCAGAGCCGCTACAACATGACGCGCAAGCTGGTGCTGCGCGGCGTCGACGGCGTGGTGTTCGTGGCCGACTCGCAGTGGGACCGGCTGAAGGAGAACGTCGAGAGCCTCCGCAACCTCAACGACAACCTGCGCGAGTATCGCCTCGACCTCGCCACGGTGCCGTACGTCGTCCAGTACAACAAGCGGGACCTGCCCGACGTGGCGCCGATCGACTACCTCGAGTACACGCTCAACCGCGGCACGCGCCGGGTGCCGGCGTTCGAGGGGGTGGCGGTGACGGGCAAGGGGGTCTTCGACACGCTGAACACGCTGTCCCGGATGGTCCTCCTCCGGGAGTTCGGTCAGGTACAGGAAGGAGCCTCGTGATGCGACACGACCTCGTCATCCACGAAACCGACGCGGCGCGGATCGACGCCGTGCTGGAGCGGTTTCTCGGCGACTCGAGCAGCGCGGCCGTGCTGCTGATCGATCGCAGCGGCGAGCCCCTCGCGATCGCGGGGGCGGCGCGCACGCTCGACACCGTCTCCATCGCCGCCCTCGCCGCCGGCGCCTTCAGCTCGACGGCGGCGCTCGCCCGGCTGCTGGGCGAGAGCGAGTTCTCGGTGCTCTTCCACGAGGGCCTGAAGGAGAGCCTGCACGTCAGCACCGTGGACGACGACGCGATCCTGCTCGCCATCTTCGACGAGCGGACCACCGTCGGCATGGTGCGACTGTTCGCGCGCGACGCCAGCCAGGGCCTCGGCGCGATCCTCGTCGAGGCCCGTCGGCGGCCGCGCCGCACGGGTGTCCTGGCCGCGCCGCTGACCCCGGAGGAAGCGCGGAGTGCGATCCGGCAGCGGCCCGCGTAACGGCGCCGACGAGCGCGAGCTCCGCGACAGCGCCGAGATGTTCGAGGCGGCGCTCGCGGAGAACCCCGCGGACCTGACCGTGCTGGAGGCGCTCCGAGAGATCTACACGCGGCTCGGCGACATCGAGCGCCTGATGGAGACCGCCGAGCGCATCGAGCGCGTCGATCCCGATCAGGGCGCGCTCGGCGGGGGCCGTCCTCGTGCCGTCGACCCGACGCCAGCGGCGCCCATCGTCCCCGCCGCGCCGCCACGCGCGCCCGCGCGGCCGTCGATCGGCCCCGCCGTGCCGCCGCCCGCACCCGCGCGGCCGTCCATCACTTCCCCCGTGCCGCCGCCCGCGCCCGCGCGGCCATCCAGCGCCCCACCGTCGATCATCACGCCGCCGTCCCTCGTCACGGCGCCGAGCACGCCCGTCCGACTCGCCAACGCCATGCCGGCAGCGCGCTTGCCAGCATTCGAGCCGGGCAAGGCCGGCGGCGTGTCGCCGGTCCGCAAGCGCGGGAGCCGCGCGCGCATCGGCGAGCTCCTCGTCGCCGAGGGCGTGATCTCGCAGGACCAGCTCCACGAGGCGCTCCGCGAGCACCGCCGCTCGAAGGAGCGGCTCGGCTCCGTGCTGGCGCGCCGCGGCCTCGTCACCGAGGAGCGGCTGGTGGAGGTGCTCTCGAAGGAGCACGGCCTGCCGTCGGTGGACGTCCGCCAGCAGCCGGTGCCCGCGGAGATCCTGGCCCTGGTGCCCGGACACCTCGCGCGCAAGTACGAGGTGCTGCCGCTCTCGCGCGTGGACGGCGCGCTCACCCTCGCCATGTCGGACCCGACCAACGTCGTGGCCATGGACGAGATCGCCGCCACCACGCGGCTCACGGTGCTGCCGGTGGTCGCCGTCGGCGCCGCCATCCGCGCCGCGATCGAGACGCACTACGCGAAGCCGGTGATCACCTCGGGGATGGACGACGTCCTCTCCGAGCTGACCGACGCCACCGTGGAGGTCGTCTCCGACGAGGATTCGCGGTCGACGGGCGAGGTCGTCGAGCTGCGCGACGCGGCCGACGGCGCGCCGGTGGTCAAGTTCGTGAACAAGGTGATGCTCGACGCGATCAGGCGCGGCGCCTCCGACCTGCACTGGGAGCCGTACGAGAAGGTGTTCCGCATCCGGTTCCGCATCGACGGCGTCATGCATGAGATGGTGTCGCCGCCCAAGAAGGTGGAGGCGGCGGTGATCTCGCGGCTGAAGATCATGGCCAACCTCGACATCTCGGAGCGGCGCCTGCCTCAGGACGGACGCATCAAGCTGCGCCACGGCTCGCGCGAGATCGACTTCCGCGTGTCGATCCTGCCGACGATCTTCGGCGAGAAAGCCGTGCTCCGCATCCTCGACAAGGAGTCGCTGCAGCTCGACCTCACCAAGCTCGGCTTCGATCAGTGGAGCTTCGAGAAGTTCACCGACGCGATCCACCAGCCGTACGGCATGGTCCTGATCACGGGGCCGACGGGCTCGGGCAAGACGACCACGCTCTACTCGGCGATCTCGACGATCAACAAGGTCGACCACAACATCATGACCGCCGAGGACCCGGTCGAGTACAACCTCAAGGGTGTCAACCAGGTGCAGGTGAACGACGGGATCGGCCGGACGTTCGCGGCCGTCCTGCGCTCCTTCCTGCGCCAGGACCCGGACGTCATCCTCGTCGGCGAGACGCGCGACCTCGAGACCGCGCAGATCTCCGTCCGCGCGGCGCTCACGGGCCACCTCGTCTTCACGACCCTGCACACGAACGACTGCCCGTCGACGGTGGCGCGGCTGGTCGACATGGGCGTCCAGCCGTTCCTGCTCTCCTCGGCGCTGCTGCTGATGCTGGCCCAACGGCTGGGCCGGCGGATCTGCAAGGAGTGCAAGCAGCCGGTGGAAGGCAGGGAAGAAGACCTCGTGCGCTACGGCCACGTGCCGCAGGGGCGCGGCCCCGTGATGTTCTACCGCGGCGCCGGCTGCGCGACGTGCAACTTCACCGGGATGAAGGGCCGGGTGGCGATCTACGAGGTGATGCCGATCAGCGAGACCATCCGCGACATGATCCTCGAGGACGCCTCGACCGCGGTGCTCCGCGAGCAGGCGCAGAAGGAAGGCATGAAGACGCTGCGCCAGGCGGGCATGGCCAAGGTGCTGGAGGGCGTGACGACCGTGGAAGAGGTCGTGCGCGTGACGCTCGCATGAGGGCAGGGGCGTCGTGAGGTTGTGGGCGTCGCGCGGCGGGCGCGAGCCGCAGACGGTACCGGAGGCGCTCCGGCGCGCGGAGCAGCGGCGGCGCGAGGGCCGTGATGCCGAGGCGGCGGCGCTCGTGGCGCGCGTGCTCGAGCTCGATCCCGACAACCTCCACGCGCACCTGCTCGCCGCCTACTTGCACGTCGCGCGCCGCGCCACCGCGCCCGCGAGGCAGGAGTTCCGCTGGGTGCTGGGACACGACGCCAACCACGCGCGCGCCCTGCTCGGGCTCGCGGGCATCGCGCTCGAGGAGGGCGACGCGCACGAGTGCCGCGACTTGCTGCGGCGCGCGCTGCGCTTCTATCCCGAATTCCCCGAGGCGACCGCGCTGTTGGAGGCCGTTCGGACGCGCGAAGCGGCGCCGCCGCCGGCGGCGAACGCAACCGCGGCGCCGCGCGTGGACCGGCTGCGGCTGCCGGGCACGGGCCGCGCGCTGATCATCGGACGCGCCGACGGCGGGCTGATCGCGTCGCAGCCCGTGGCCGACGACGCCAAGGACGTCTCGGAGGCGCTGGCCCGCACGCTGCAGCTGGCGGCGGCCACGCTCGGGCGCGCCGGCCTGGGCCCGCTCCACCGTGCCATCGTCGAGGACGACCACGACGCCGTCTTCACGCGCACCGACGGCGATCTCGTCGTCTCGCTCGCACTGCCGCGCGCGACCGATCCGACCCAAGGGCTGCTCGACCTGAATCGACTGTGGTCCGCCACGCTGCACGAACTGGGATTGGCCGCCGGGCCGCCGGCCGCTGCGCCCTCTTCCACGCCGGCTGACACGCCGGTCGACCGGACCAGGAGGGTTTCATGAGCGGACCACGCCTCAAGCTCGCGCTCGAGTACGACAGCACCTCGCGGGGCCGCCACGTGCGGGACATCGTCTCGGAGCTGAAGCGGCAGCACTGGGTGCGCGGCGCCCTCATCGTCGCGGCGGACGGCTTCGTCATCGCCGCCGAGCTGCCCGGCACGATCGAGGTCGATTCCATGGCGGCGCTCGCCGCCACCCTCGGCCGCGAGCTGGAGACGAGCGCGCAGCGTCTGGGGCGGCCGTCGTTCTGCACCGCCCTGTTCTCGGCCGACGACGGGACGATGTTCCTGGCCGCCAGCCGCATCGGCTATCTGGTGGTCCTCGCCGAGCAGCAGGTGAACGTGCAGGCCATCCGCGGCGCCCTCGCCGAGGCCGTGTCGCTGATCGACGCCGCATGGGCGGGCGAGGCGGCGGGCTAGAACCTCGGAGGGGGCCTGGAACCTCGGAGGGGGCCTGGACGGCCCCCTCCGATGCCTACGGGATAACGAGGGCCGCCACGGCTGCGCCGGGGCGGCCCGAGCGCTTGGGGGGTATGGGGGGCCATGTCGGGGCCCCCCATTTACTAGACGGCCGCGGCGGCGATTTCCGAGAGGATGGCGGCTGCCGCCGCCCTGGGATCCGGCACGGCGGTGATCGGACGGCCGACCACGATCGCGTCGGCGCCCGCCCTGATCGCATCGGCCGGCGTCGCGACGCGCTTTTGATCGTCGACGCGCTCGGCGGGCCGGATCCCGGGCGTGACGATCACCCACCGCGGGCCCAGCGCGCGTCGCAGGAGCCGGATCTCCTGCGGGGAGGCCACGCAGCCGTCGAGCCCGGCCTCGCGCGCGCGCTCGGCGAGCCGCAGCACGTGCGCCTCCACGTTGGCGACGACCCCGACCTCCTCGAGGCCCTTGCGGTCGAGGCTCGTCAGCACCGTCACGCCGAGGCAGACCGGCCGCGCGACGCCGAAGTCCTTCGCCGCCTTGCCCGCGGCCTCCGCGGCCGCCCGCATCATCGCGCCGCCGCCGCCGGCGTGGACGTCGAGCATCGCCACCCCGATGCGCGTCGCCTCGCGCACGGCGCCGGCGACGGTGTTCGGGATGTCGTGAAATTTCAGATCGAGGAACACGGGGAACCCGCGCTTGAGCGCGGTCTCGACGGCGGCGGGCCCGGCGGCCGTGAACAGCTGCGAGCCGATCTTGGCGCCCATCGTCTCGGGCGGTCCGGCCCCGGCCAGCCGCTCGAGGAGCCCGTCGGCCTCCTTCAGCGTCTCCACGTCGAGGGCGACCCAGAGCCGCTCAGGCATCGGCGTGGTATTCCTGCAGGCTCAGCACCTGGTGCTCGCCCTTGAGCAGCGCCTCGATGGCGCCGATGGCCGCCTGCGCGCCGTCGATCGTGAGGTAATAGGGGACGTTGAGGCTCACGGCGGCGCGCCGGATGGCCGCCGAGTCCTTGCGCGCGCGCCCGTCCTCCGGCGTGTTCAAGACCAGCGCGATGTCGCCGCGCTTCATGAGATCCACCACGTTGGGACGATGGCCCTCGAGCACCTTGTACACGAGCTCGACGCTCATGCCGTGGCGCTCGAGCACGCGCGCGGTGCCGATGGTGGCCACCAACGAGAAGCCCATCTCCACGAGTCGGCGGGCCAGCGTGGTGATCGCGCGCTTGTCGCGGTTCTTCACGGAGACGAAGACCTTGCCGCTGGTCGGCAACGGCGAGCCGGCGGCGATCTGCGCCTTGAGATAGGCCTTGCGGAAGTCGCGATCGAGCCCCATCACCTCGCCGGTGGACTTCATCTCGGGGCCGAGCACGATGTCCACGCCCGGGAACTTGACGAAGGGGAACACCGACTCCTTCACCGCGATGTGCCGCAGCTCGCGCTCCTCGATCGGCGCCAGCTGGTCCACCGGCTCGCCGAGCAGCGCCCACGTCGCCACCTTGGCGAGCGGCAGGCCGATGGCCTTGGAGACGAAGGGCACCGTGCGCGAGGCGCGCGGGTTGACCTCCAGCACGAAGATCGTCTCGTTGCGGATCGCGAACTGCACGTTGATCAGGCCCACCACGCCCAGGGCCTTCGCGAGCGCCTTGGCCTGGGCGCGGAGGGACTTCACCTGCCCCTCGTCCAACGAGTAGGGTGGGAGGGCGCAGGCGGCGTCGCCGGAGTGCACGCCGGCCTTCTCGATGTGCTCCATCACGCCGCCCACGACGACGCGCGCGCCGTCGGCGACGGCATCGACGTCGATCTCCAGCGAGTCTTCCAGGAACTTGTCGATGAGAATCGGATGGTCGGGCGCGGCCTCCACCGCCTCGCCGACGAACTGGATCAGGTCCTGGTCGTCGTAAACGATGCGCATCGCACGGCCGCCGAGCACGTAGGAGGGGCGCACGAGCACGGGATAGCCGAGCCGCTGCGCCACCTCCCGCGCCTCGGGCAGTGAGCGCACGGTGGCGCCGGCCGCCTGGTTCAGCCCGAGCTCGCGCAGGAGGTCGCTGAAGCGCTGGCGGTCCTCGGCGCGGTCGATGGCGTCGGGCGAGGTGCCGAGGATCGGTACGCCCGCCTGCTGCAGCGGCACCGCCAGCTTGAGCGGGGTCTGGCCGCCGAACTGGACGATGACGCCGAACGGCCGCTCCTTCTCGACGACGTTCAGCACGTCCTCGAGCGTGAGCGGCTCGAAGTAGAGCCGGTCGGACGTGTCGTAGTCGGTGGAGACCGTTTCCGGATTGCAGTTGATCATGATTGCCTCGACCCCTCGCTCGCGCAGCGCGAAGGCGGCGTGGACGCAGCAGTAGTCGAACTCGATGCCCTGGCCGATGCGGTTCGGTCCCGAGCCCAGGATGATGACCTTCCGGCGATCCGTGGGCGGCGCCTCGTCTTCCTCCTCGTACGTCGAGTACAGGTAGGGCGTGTAGGCCGCGAATTCCGCCGCGCAGGTGTCCACCGTCTTGAAGGTGGCGCGGATGCCCTGCGCCAGGCGCCGCGCGCGGATCTCGCCCTCGCGCGTGCCGGTGAGCCGCGCGATCCACGCGTCGGCGAAGCCGAGCTGCTTGGCGCGACGGAGCACGCCGGCGTCGGTCAGGCCGGCGCGGCGGATCTCGGGCTCGAACTCGACGATCTCGCGCATGTTCTCGAGGAACCACGGGTCGATCTTCGTCAGCGCCTGGACCTCGGCCGTGCGCATCCCCCGGCGGAACGCGTCGCCGATGGCGAACATCCGGTCGGGGTTGGGCACGCGGAGCAGCGCCTCGACGTCGTCGTCGGTCAGCGGCCGGTCGAGCGACAGGCCGAAGCGGTCCTGCTCGAGCGAGCGGATCGACTTCTGCAGCGCCTCCTTGAACGTGCGGCCGATGGCCATGACCTCGCCGACCGACTTCATCTGCGTCGTGAGCGTGCGGTCGGCCTCGGGGAATTTCTCGAACGCCCAGCGCGGGAACTTCACGACGCAGTAGTCGATGGCCGGCTCGAACGAGGCCGGCGTCTCCCGCGTGATGTCGTTGCGGACCTCGTCGAGGCGGTAGCCCACCGCGAGCTTGGCGGCGATCTTCGCGATCGGGAAGCCGGTGGCCTTCGAGGCGAGCGCCGACGAGCGCGACACGCGCGGGTTCATCTCGATGACCACCAGCCGGCCGTCGTCGGGGTTCACCGCGAACTGGATGTTGGAGCCGCCGGTCTCGACGCCGATCTCGCGGATGATCGCGACGGCGGCGTCGCGCATCAGCTGGTATTCCTTGTCGGTGAGGGTCTGAGCGGGAGCGACCGTCACCGAATCCCCGGTGTGAACACCCATGGGATCCACATTTTCGATCGAGCAGATGATCACCACGTTGTCGGCGAGGTCGCGCATCACCTCGAGCTCGAATTCCTTCCAGCCGATGACCGACTCCTCGATGAGCACGGTGCCGGCCGGTGACTGCTGCAGCCCCCAGCGCACCGCCTCCTCCAGCTCCTCCGGGTTGTAGGCGATCGAGCCGCCGGTGCCGCCGAGCGTGAAGGAGGGCCGGATGATGGCCGGATACCCGGTGGTGCGGACGATGCGCTTCGCGTCGTCGATCGTACGCGCGTAGCCCGAGCGGGGGAGGGTGAGCCCGATGCCCTCGATCGCGCGCTTGAACAGCTCGCGATCCTCCGCCTTGCGGATGGCGGGGATCTTGGCGCCGATCAGCTCGACGCCGAAGCGCTCGAGCGTGCCGTCGTCGGAGAGCGCGACGGCCAGGTTGAGCGCCGTCTGACCGCCCAGGGTGGGCAACAGCGCCTGCGGCCGCTCGCGCTCGATGATCTTGGCCACGAACTCCGTCGTGAGGGGCTCGATGTAGGTGCGCGCCGCCATCTCGGGATCGGTCATGATGGTGGCCGGGTTGCTGTTCACGAGGACGACCTCGTAGCCTTCCTCGCGCAGCGCCCGGCAGCCCTGGGTGCCCGAGTAGTCGAACTCGCAGGCCTGGCCGATGACGATCGGCCCCGAGCCGATGATCATGATCTTCCGGATGTCGGTCCGCTTCGGCATCCGCTACTCTTCCACCAGCCCGTAGACGATCGAGGTGTCCGGCGCCGCCTCCTCACGCTTGTAGAGGACATCATCGATGCGGCCCGCTCCGACCCAGACCACCTGGCTGTCTCCCCACAGCTGCTCGCCCAGCACGCTCATGCGGCGCTCGACGCGCTCCTTGATCGCGTGCGCCTCCAGCGAGGCCTCGCTCTGCGTGGTGAACGACGCCCACTCGGGCTTCTGTCCTGCGCTCTCGACCTTGCGGTACGAGATCAAGTATTTGGGCATGGAAGATCAGCCTCCTTCCATCAGATCCGTGAAGCGGTGGAACAGGTAGTTCGCGTCGTGCGGACCCGGCGAGGCCTCGGGATGGTACTGCACGCAGAACACGGGCAGCTCCGCGTGGCGCAGGCCCTCACACGTTCCATCGTTGAGGTTGACGTGGGACGGCTCCCAGCCGCGGCCGGCGAGCGACGCCGGGTCGACGGCGAAGCCGTGGTTCTGCGAGGTGATCTCCACGCGCCCGGTCGCGAGGTCGCGCACCGGATGGTTGGCGCCGTGGTGGCCGAACGGCAGCTTGTACGTGCGGCCGCCGGCGGCGAGCCCGATGATCTGGTGACCGAGGCAGATGCCGAAGACGGGCACGCGCCCGAGCAGCGCGCGCACGCTGTCGATCAAGTACGGCACGCCTTCCGGATCGCCGGGGCCGTTCGAGAGAAACACGCCGTGGGGCTTGCGCTCCAGCACGGCCTCGGCCGGCGTGCCGGCCGGAACGACCGTGACGTCGCAGCCGGCCGCGCGGAGCTGGCGCAGGATGTTGAACTTGATGCCCGCGTCGAAGGCGACGACGTTGAAGCGCGCGGGCGGCGGCGGGCGATAGCCCTTCGCGAGATCCCACTCGCCCGTCTTCCACGTGAACGGCTCCGCCGCCGTCACCTCGGCCACGAGGTCGCGGCCCACCAGCCCGGGCAGCGCTCGCGCCTTGTCGCGCAGGCGGTCGACGTCGAGATCGGCGGACGAGATGATGCCGTCCTGCGCGCCCGCATCGCGCAGGTGGCGCGTCAGCGCGCGCGTGTCGATGCCCTGCAGCCCGACGAGGCCGTGCGTCTTCAGATAGGCGTCGAGGCTCACGCGGCCGCGCCACGACGAGGGGCAGACGGAGGCCTCCTTGACGATCAGGCCGTTCGCCCACGGCCGGTGCGACTCCACGTCTTCCTCGTTGAGGCCGTAGTTGCCGATCATCGGATAGGTCATGGTCACGATCTGCCCGCGATACGACGGATCCGTGAGGATCTCCTGGTAGCCGGACATGGCCGTGTTGAAGATGACCTCGCCGTCGGTCTCCCCCACGGCGCCGAGCGCGCGGCCGCGGAAGACGCGCCCGTCGCGCAGCACGAGCACGGCCTCCCTCATTTCGGCGGGCATTCCCACACGACCTTTCCGGCCACGATCGTCTTCCACGGCCGGCCCGTCGCCGCCCAGCCCGCGAACGGCGTGTTGCGGCTCTTCGACTTGAACCGCGCGGGATCGATCGTCACCGCGCCGTCGGGATCGATCAGCGTCAGGTCGGCCGGCGCGCCGGCGCCCAGACTGCCGCCCGGCAGGCGCAGCAGCCGCGCGGGGTCCCTCGACAGGCGTGACACCAGGGTGGCCACGGAGAGCCGGCCCGGCCTCACGAGCCGATCGATGAGCACGGTGACGGCGGTTTCCAGCCCGACGACGCCGTTGGCGGCGTGATCGAACTCGCCTTCCTTCTCGCTCAGCGCGTGGGGCGCGTGATCGGTGGCCACGCAGTCGATGGTGCCGTCGACGAGCGCCTCGAGCAGCGCCTCCGCGTCGCGCGTGCTCCGCAGCGGCGGCGCCATCTTCGTGTTCGCATCCCACGAGCGCACCGCGTCTTCGGTGAGGAGCAGGTGATGCGGCGTGACTTCCGCCGTCACGCGCACCCCGCGCGCCTTCGCGTCGCGCACGAGCCGGACGGCTCCCGCCGTCGAGAGGTGCGCGATGTGCACGTGAGCGCCCGTCAGCTCCGCCAACAGGAGATCGCGCGCCACCATCACGTCCTCGGCCGCGGCGGGGATGCCCTGCAGGCCGAGCTCGGTGGACACGACGCCCTCGTGCATGCTGCCGGCGTGCGCGAGCGTATGGTCCTCGGCGTGGCTGATGACCGGCGCCCCGAAGGGCAGGGTGTACTCCATGGCGCGGCGGTAGAGCTCGGCGTTCATCACGCACTTCCCGTCATCGGAGAAGGCCACGCAACCCGCCTCGGCCAGCTCCGCCAGCTCCGCCAGCTCCTTGCCCTCGAGCCCGCGCGTGACCGCGCCGATCGGGTACACGCGCACCACGCCCTCGCTCTCCGCTTTCGCGCGGATGTAGTCGGTCACGGCGCGGTTGTCGTTCACGGGCTGCGTGTTGGCCATGCAGCAGACGGCCGTGAAGCCGCCCGCCGCCGCCGCGCGGGTGCCGCTGGCGATCGTCTCCTTGTACTCGTGGCCGGGCTCGCGCAGGTGCACGTGCATGTCGATGAAGCCGGGGCACACCCACATGCCGGCGGCGTCGATCACCGCGGCGCCCTGGGGCACCGCGAGCTTGGCGCCCACGCGCGCGATCTTGCCGTTCTCGACCAGCACGTCCTGGACGCCGTCCACCGAGCCGGCGGGATCGATCACGCGCCCACCGCGGATCAGCAGCGTCATCGGGAGATGCCTCTCCGGGGTCATTGGGCCTGCGCCTCCCCGCTCCGGCCGCCGGCGAGCAGCAGGAGCACCGCCATGCGCACCGCCACACCCTTGGAGACCTGGTCGAGGATCACCGAGTACGGCCCGTCGGCGACTTCCGGCGACAGCTCGACGCCACGATTCACGGGTCCGGGATGCATGATCAGCACGTCGGGCCGCGCGTGGGCGGCGAGCCGGTCGAGCGTGAGGCCCCAGTAGCGCGAATACTCGCGCAGCGACGGGATGAGGCCGGCATGCATCCGCTCCTGTTGCAGGCGCAGCATCATGATCACGTCCACGTCACGGATCGCGTCCTCCAGCCGGTAGCTGACCTTGCAGCCGAGCTCCTGCGCGTAGGGCGGGATCAGCGTCGGCGGCCCCGCCACCGTGACGGTCATGCCCAGCTTCTTCATGCCGTGGATGTTGGAGCGCGCGACCCGGCTGTGCGCGATGTCGCCGACGATGGCCACGCTGAGCCCCTCGAAGTGGCCCTTCTTCTCGCGGATCGTCAGCAGGTCGAGGAGCGCTTGGGTGGGATGCTCGTGAGCGCCGTCGCCCGCGTTGACGATCGAGCAGGACAGCTCGCGCGCGAGCAGGGCGGGCGCGCCCGAGGACGAGTGCCGCACCACGACCACGTCGGGGCTCATGGCCGCGATGTTGCGCGCGGTGTCCACGAACGACTCGCCCTTGGCCGCGCTGGAGCCCGTCGCGGAGAAGTTGATGACGTCGGCCGACAGCCACTTGCCCGCGATCTCGAACGACGTCCGCGTGCGCGTGGAGTTCTCGTAGAACAGGTTCACCACGGTCTTGCCGCGCAGCGCGGGGACCTTCTTGATCTCGCGCGTGGCGATCTCCTGCAGCGAGGCCGCCGTGTCCACGAGCGTGAGGATCTCGGCCGCCTCCAGCTCGCGAATGGTCAGGAGATCCTTGCGGGTCCAGCCCATGCTCAGGCCTCCTCGGGCTCTTCGATCACGACGCGGTCCTCGCCGTCGTGCTCGGTGAGCCGCACCGCGACCGCCTCGCGGCGGGACGTCGGCAGGTTCTTGCCGATGTAGTCGGGACGGATCGGCAGCTCGCGGTGGCCCCGGTCCACCAGGATGGCGAGCTGGATCATCTTCGGGCGCCCCAGGTCGATCAGCGCGTCCAGGGCGGCGCGGATCGTGCGACCGGTGAACAGCACGTCGTCGACCAGCACCACCGTCTTGTCCTTGATCGAGAACGGGATGTCGGTGGCGCGCACGACGGGGGCGCCGATCATGTCGAGATCGTCGCGATAGAGCGTGATGTCGAGCGTGCCGACGGGCAGCGAGGCGCCGTCGATCGACGCGATCTTGGCGGCGAGGCGCTGGGCCAGGGTGACGCCCCGGGTGCGGAGGCCGACGAAGGTGACGTCCTTGGCGCCGCCGTTCTTTTCCAGGATCTCGTGGGCGATGCGGGTCAGCGCGCGGTCGAGGGCCGCGGTGTCGAGCACTTCGGCCTTTTCGCGCAAGCGGGACGGTCGGGCGGTCATCGTTCTCTCCTTACGGACCTCGCAGGGCCCGCTTAAAGGAAAGCGCACGTCGAGTCGAGGGTCAGTCTACAGGCGCGGCGGCCGTCCTGTCAACGCGGGGCGGAAACGAGCAGCGCCATGAGCTGCTCCAGGTTCACCGGCTTCGTGAGGTGCGCCTCGAAGCCTGCCGTGAGGGCCTCGCGCATGTCCTCCGCCCGGCCGTAGCCGGTCAGCGCGATGAGCCGCACCCCGGCGAGCTCGCCGCGCGCGCGGACCCGGCGCGCGACCTCGAAGCCGTCGATGTCGGGCAGGCCGATGTCGCACAGCACGATGTCCGGGCGCATGCGCACAGCCGCGCGCAGCCCGTCCTCGCCGTCCGCCGCGGTCTCCACGGTGGCGCCCTCGACCTCCAGCATGAGCTTCAGCACGTCGCGCGTGTCGGCGTTGTCCTCGATGACGAGGACCGCGTGGCTCTCGAGGCGCGGGCGCGCGCCGGCGGGCGGCGCGCTCGCCGCGGCCTCGGGCCGCGACCGCGGCAGCTCGACGCGGAAGCGCGCGCCGAGGCCGGCCGAGGCCACGGTGACGGTGCCGCCGTGCAGCTCGGTGAGCCGGCGCACGAGGTCGAGGCCGATGCCGAGGCCGCCGCGCCGCGTGGACTGCCGGCCCTGTCGGAACGGCTCGAAGATGATCGGCAGGTCGCTCTCCGCGATGCCCTCGCCGCTGTCGTTGACCTCGATCACCGCGCGCGTCTCGCGCGACTCGAGCCGCACGCCGACGCGCCCGCCGGCGGGCGTGAACTTCAGCGCGTTGGTGAGCAGGTTGCTGACCACCTGCTGCACGCGTGCGGCATCGCCCCACATCGGCACCGGCTCGTCGGGCAGCATCGCGCCGAGCCGCACGCCCTTGAGGGTGGCCGCCTCTTCGACGACCTCCACCGCGGCGCGCACCTGCTCGCGCAGGTCGAAGGTCTCCGGGCGCAGCATGAGCTTGCCGTGCAGGATGTGCGAGAGGTCGAGCAGGTCGTCGACCAGCCGGACTTGTTGCCGGATGTTGCGGTGCACCACCTCCAGCGCGCGCGTGGTGATGTCGTCGAGCTTGCCGTGGCGGCGGAGCACCTCCGTCCAGCCGAGGATCGGCTGCAGCGGCGTGCGCAGCTCGTGCGAGAGCGCGGCGATGAAGTCGTCCTTGAGCTGGTTGGCCTCTTCGGCCGCCGCGCGCGCCGCCTCCAGATCCGCGAGCGCGCGTGTCTGCTCGGTGACGTCGTGCCAGGTGACGACCGTTGCGTAGATGGCGCCGTCTCGTCGCAGCGGGTGGGCGCTGACCTCGGTGCGCCGGGTCGTTCCGTCGGCGACCGCGATCAGCACCGTCATCGCGGAGACGGTCTCGCCGCGGAGCGCGCGGTACGAGGGCAGCCGCTCGGCGGGCAGCGGCGTGCCGTCCACCTCGCAGATACGCAGGCGCTTGATGCGATCGGCCGGCTGCTCGCCGGCCGGCATGTCGCCGAGGAGACTCCGGCCGCGGCCGTTCGTGAACAGCAGAGCACCGTCGGCGCCGATGATGAAGATGCCTTCGTTGATCAGGTCGACGAGGGTCCGCAGCTCCGCCGCGTGCTCGGTCGCCTCGCGCTCGAGCTGGCGCGCGCCGGTGACGTCGTGGAAGACGGAGACGCTGCCCGTCAGCCGTCCCTCGGCGTCGCGCAGCGGGACGGTGTTGACGAGGAAGATGGCGGGCCGGCCCTCGAGCTCGAGCGTCAGCTCGGCGCCGATCAGCGCCTCGCCCTGCGCGAGCGCGCGCCGGATCGGGTGCAGCGCGGGCGTCAGCCGCCCGCCGTCGGGCGTCCGCGCCGGAAGCCGCTCGAGGAGATCGCTCACCGGATGGCCGACGTCGCGGGCGGCGCCGAGCACGCGCGCCGCCGTCGCGTTCGCGAACGTGAGCCGGCCCTGCGCGTCGGTGACGAGCACGGGCTCCACGAGGGCGTCGAGCGCGGCGCCGAGGACGGTGGTTGGATCGACGGACATCATGCGCGGTTTCGCGCCTGGGAGGATAGCATGCGCGTCCACGCGGTCCATCCCAGGAGTCCGAGCGCGGCGAGCATCGCGAGCGCGCCGAGGCCGAACGTGAGCCGGCCGAGCGACTCCGCCGCGTACAGCAGACCCAGCCGGCCCAGGATGAAGTTCCAGTCGTGGATCAGCCCGTCGGCGAGGAGGGGCAGCGCCATCGCGCGGCCGTCGGCGACGTAGACGGCGACGTCGGCGAGGCTCTGGCCCGTCCAGAACAGCGTCACCGCCGCCGAGCCGTACTGCGTTCGCGCGAGGAAGACGGCCGTGCAGACGGCGGGGACCAGCACCTGATTGAGCGAGCCGCCGAGCACGCCGATGAACTGACCGAAAAATCCGAAGATCACGTGCCCGGCTTCGTGGAAGACGAGGTCGATCAGGTGCAGGAAGTTCGGGATCGCGCCCGACGGCATCGCGATGCCGTTGGCGAGGACGAGGGCCGTGAGGAGACCGAGCGCCACGAACCCGATGAGCCGACCGACGACTTCAGCGGCCATGGCACTCCTTGTATACGCCGTTATGACACCCGAGACGTCAGCGCGACACGTGCCGGGTCGTCGACGGCGCGCAACCCGGCGATCCCGCGAGAGCGGAGGCTGGGCATCGCCCTTGCATCGGCGCGCGCCGTGGCCAAGCAGATCCTCGTGGTGGACGACCAGCCGTACCTGCGCGACGTGGAAGTTCTCATCTTGAAGGCGGCCGGTTACGCGGCGACGGCGCTGGGGACGGCGAGCGACGCCCTCGCCAGGCTCGCCGACATCCGACCGGACCTGATCCTGCTGGACCTCTCGATGCCCGGGATGAGCGGCCGCCAGTTCATCAAGCGCCTGCGCGCCCACGACGAGTGGCAGGGACTGCCGGTGATCCTCTCGAGCGGCTTCCTCGCAGAGGACGCCGACGCGGCCCTGGAGCCCGGTGTCGAGCTGCTGCCCAAGCCATTCAGCGATACCGCGCTGCTCAATCGCGTGCGCCTGCTGATCGGCCCGGCCTAGGACATGGGGGGCCCCGACATGGCCCCACCATGAACGTGAGGGGCCCCGAAATGGCCCCTCACACTCCCCAACGTTCGGAGCGCCCCGGGAAACCCGTGGCGCTCCTCTATTCCGCGCCCAGCGCTTCCAGCGCGGCCGTGAAGCAGCCGAGGGGTGCCCGCACCACGCCCGCCCCGATCTGGCCGACGCCCGCGCGGCGACTCGCGATCCCCGTGTTGATGGCCGGCGTGATGGAGGTCTCGACCACGAGCCGCGCGTCCACGCCCACGGGGCTGCCGCGGTCGTCGAGGGCGGGGATGCGGAAGTGCGGGTGCTCGCCGGCGCAGATCTCGCGCATCTCCGCGGTCATCGCCGCCGCCTCGGCCGTGCCGCCGGCGCCGAGGAAGCGCGCCACCGCCGGCGCGGCCACCATCGCGAACGCGCCGAGGCCGATCGTCTCGACGATCGCGCTGTCGCCCATGTCGGGGTTCGCGTCGTCGGGACCGAAGCCGGGGAAATAGAGGCCTTGCGGCATGTTCACGGGGGCGGTGAACCAGCGCTCGCCGCAGCCGGAGACGCGGATGCCGAAGTCGGTGCCGTTGCGCGCCATGACGGTCACGAGCGTTGAGCCGGCGACGCCGCCGGCGGGATCGACCATCGACTTTCCCGCGGCCATCGCGAGGTTCAGGAAGAACTGGTCGTTGCCCGCCAGGAACTCCGCCAGGCGCGCGACGGCGTGGTGGCGCCCGCCGACCTGCGCGATCCCCGGCATCATCGCGCGCGTGAGCAGCGCGGTGGCCGCCAGGTTGCGCTGGTGCATCTCGTCGGCCATGCGCAGCGCCTGCGCCATCAGCGCGCGCAGATCGATGCCGCCGAGCGCGCGCAGCCCGGCGCCGAGCAGCGGCCCCGCCTCCGTGGCGATCCAGTTGAGGCGCGCCAGCACGCTGTCGTCGTTGGCGCCGTATCGGAGCACTTTGCCGAGTCCCTCGTTGATCGTCGCGTGGCCGCGCGTGCCGTGGGCCCGGTTCTCGACGACGAACACCGGCATCGAGGGCGTGACGACGCCCGCCATCGGCCCCGCGGTGGCGTGGTGGTGGCAGGGCTCGAGCCGCACGGCGCCGCGCTCGACCAGCTCGCGCGCGGCGTCGTCGTTGGCCGCCCAGCCCTCGTAACGGATCGCGCCCAGGATCGCCGCGCGCACCGGCTCGCTGACGCGCTCCCACGGAAGCGGCGGACCGGAGTGCAGCACGGTGCGCTCGGGCAGCTCGAGCGCCTCGCGCGCCGGCCGGCAGTCCACCAGGAACGGCGCGCCGCTCGTGAGCCGCTCGAGCGCCGTCGCGTTGGCGCGATCGATCGCCGCGCGCCGCGCGTCGAGCCGGGCCAGCAGCGCGGCCAGGCGCGGGTCGCCGCCGGCGGGCGGGCGCCAGTCGACGTGCACGGCGGGAACGTCGAGCGCGGCGAGCGTGAGCGCGAAGAGGTCGAGACCGACGTTGACGACGCGCGGTGCTGCGCCGAGCAGCGCCATCAACGGGCTCCCGCGCGCCGGGCGATCGCCGCCGCGAGCCGCGCCGCCTGGGCGTTCCCGTCCATCACGATGACACCGGCATCGCGCAGTGTGGCGATCTGAGCGGCGCGCGACTGCGGGTCGCCGTCGGTGCCGCACACGCTGGCCACGACGGCGAGCGGGCGGCGCGCGCGGACGGCGCGGATCGCCGGCACGATCTCTCCGGCGGGATCGCGGTGCGCGCCATAGCCGAGCACGACGTCGACGAGCAGGACCGCGGTGCCGGCGTCGCGGCCCTCCCTGTCGATCCACTCGCGGCGCACGCGGCCGTCGATCATCGGGTGCGGGCGGCCGACGGTGAAGACGTCCTCGCCGAGGTCGACGACGCGATGGCCGGACCCGCCTGTCGTGAGCGAGGTCGCGACCTCGGCGAGACTCCCGGCGAGCAGGTCGATCGCCTCGTAGGCGAGCGTGCCGCCGGAGTAGACGCCGCGCACGTAGCGCTGGCCCGGGGCGAGGCCGCGCGCGGCGTCGGCGACGAGGCGCTCGACCTCCGCGGCCGCGAGGGTGAACGCCGTCGCCGCCGGCGTCGTCCCGCGCGCGAGCGCGACGGCGGCGCGGCCGGCGTCCTCCAGCGTCGCGGCGACGCGCCAGGGGCCGGCGGCCGGCGTGCTCGCTCCCGCGAAATAGGCCACGCAGGGCTTGCCGAGCTTCGCCGCGGCGTCGGCAAGCCGGCGCGCGACGCCCGCGCCCGGCGGCTTGCCCACGAGGCACACGACCTCGGTCGCCGCGTCGCCCGCGAGCAGCTCGAGCGCGCGGAGCATCATGAGCCCGCCGACCTCGTCGGAGAGGTCGCGGCCGCCGACGCCGATCGCCTGCGAGACGCCCTCGCCCTCCCGGGCGATCGTGCAGGTCGTCTCTTGCAGGCCCGTGCCCGACGCCGCGGCGAGGCCGATGCGCCCGCGCGGCACCGCGTTGGCGAAGCCGAGCGGCACGCCGTCCACGATGGCGGTGCCGCAGTCCGGCCCCATCATGAGCAGGCCGCGCTCGAGCGCCAGTCGCTTCAGCGCGACTTCGGTCTCGACGGGGACGTTGTCGCTGAACAGCATCACGTGCAGCCCCGCGCGCAGCGCCTGCAGCGCCTCGGCGCCCGCGTACGCGCCGGGCACGGAGATCAGCGCGAGATTCGCGTCGGGCAGGATCTTCAGCGCCGAGGTCAGCGTGCGCGGCGTCGCGGCCGTCGTGTTGCCGACCGCGATCGCTCTACGCGCGAGCAGCGCGTGCTCGGCCGCCGCGCGCGCCGCGTCGGCGGCGGCGGGCGAATCGGCGATCACCGCGATCACGAGGTCCGCGGGCCCGGCCGCCGCGCCCTCGGGCGCGAGCAGGCCCGCCTGCTGGAGGAGCTCGCGGTTGTGCGGCGTGCCCATCATGGCCGCCGCCGCCGTCACGCCGGGCACCGCCTCCATGTCGCGCGAGAGCCGCATGAGCGTGACGGAGTCCTGGTAGAACGACGCGCGGACGAAGTTGAACGCGGGCATCGCGCGCCGATCCTACACCATTCGAATCGGTCGAGGTCTCGGTGCTCAGGAGTTGTGAGCCGACAAACGAGTCGGCGGCTACTTCGGCGGGCTGATGCCGTACGTCTTGATCTTGCGGTACAGGTGCGAGCGCTCGATCCCGAGGCGGTCGGCGGTGCGCGTCATGTTCCACTCGTTGGCGCGCAGCTCGGCCAGGATGTAGGCGCGCTCGAACCCGTCGCGTGCGTCCTTGAGCGAGCGCTGTCCCTCGGCGCCGGTGGCGGTGTCCTTGGGGCGCAGGGGAGCGGGCAGGTCGTCGGGCCCGATGACCTCGCCCGTGGTCATGATCACGAGGCGCTCGACCATGTTGCGCAGCTCGCGCACGTTGCCCGGCCAGTCGTAGGCGAGGAAGTAGGCGAGCGCCTCGGCCGACATCCGCTTGGGCCGCTTGCCGTTTTCTGCGGAGAAGACGGCGATGAAGTGGTCGATGAGCGTCGGGATGTCGTCGCGACGCTGACGCATCGGCGGCACCTCGATCGGGATGACGTTGAGCCGGTAGAAGAGATCCTCCCGGAAGCCGCCCTGCGCGATGAACGCCGCCAGGTCGCGGTTGGAGGCGGCGATGACGCGCACGTCCACCTTGATCGGCTCGCGGCCCCCCACACGCTCGACCACCTGCTCCTCCAGCGCGCGGAGCACCTTGGCCTGGGTCTTGAGGCTCATGTCGCCGATCTCGTCGAGGAAGAGCGTGCCGCCGTCGGCCGTCTCGAACTTGCCGCGCCGGCGCGCCACCGCCCCCGTGAAGGCGCCGCGCTCGTGGCCGAACAGCTCCGACTCGATCAGCTCCTCGGGGATGGCCGCGCAGTTGACCTCGACGAACGACGCCTCGCGGCGCCCGGACAGCGCGTGGATGGCGCGCGCCACCAGCTCCTTGCCGCTGCCGTTCTCGCCGTGGATCAGCACGCGGCCGCTGGTCGGGGCGGCGGTGGCGATGGCCTCGCGCAGCGCCCGCATGGGCTCGCTGTCGCCGATGATCTCGGTGCGCACGTTGAGGCGCGCCTTGAGGTTGGCGTTCTCGCGCTCGAGGCGGCCGTGCTCGAGCGCGCGCGCGACGCTCACCAGGGTCTTCTCGAGCGAGAGCGGCTTCTCGATGAAGTCGTAGGCCCCGAGTCGTGTGGCCTTCACGGCCGTCTCGATGGTGCCGTGGCCGGAGATCATGATGACCGGCGCCTCCGGACGGACGCGCCTGAGCTCGGCCAGCGTCTCGAGGCCGTCCATGCCCGGCATCCAGATGTCCAGGAAGACGAGATCGGGCGTCTCGTCGGTGACGAGCCGCACGGCCTCCTCGCCGCCGCCGGCGGTGCTCACGCGGTAGCCCTCGTCCTCGAGCACGGCACGGAGCGTGCCCTGGATGGCCGGCTCGTCGTCGATGACCAGGATGTGCTCGCCGGACACGCTCAGGCCCCCACGGGCGCGGGCGCGCGCGTCACCGGTACCTCGATGACGAAGCGCGTGCCCGAGGGCTGGTTGTCCTCGACGCGGATGATGCCGCCGTGCTCGTTGACGATCTCGCTCACGATCGGCAGGCCGAGCCCCATGCCGGTGACCTTGGTCGAGAAGTAGGGCAGGAAGAGCTTGTCGCGATCCTCGCTCGGGACGCCGGGCCCGGTGTCGGCGACGCTGAGCCGGACGCGCGCCGCCTCCGGCACGTACTCCGTCTCGAGGGTCACCGTCCCGCCCGAGCCCACCGCCTCCACGGCGTTGTCGACGAGGTTGAGAACGGCGCGCTTGATGTGGTCCGGATCGACCTGGAGCACCGGCACGTCCTCGGCGTGGCGCGTGACGATCGTGCAGTGCGGGTGCGACTCGCGGTAGAGGCTCGCCACCGCGTCCACGAGCGGCCGCACGTCGGTGAGCTTCGGCACGAAGGCCGGCATCCGCGCGAAGCGCGAGAACTCGTCGACCATCCGCTTGAGGGCGTCCACCTCCTGGATGATCGTGTCCGTGCACTCGGTCACCAGCTGCGCGTCGTCGCCGCCGACGCGCGAGAGCCGCCGCCTCAGGCGCTGGGCGGAGAGCTGGATCGGCGTGAGCGGGTTCTTGATCTCGTGAGCGATGCGCTGCGCGACCTCGCGCCAGGCGGCCAGCCGCTGCGCCTTGAGCAGCTCCGTGAGGTCGTCGAAGACGACCACCGCCCCGTCGTAGGCGCCCTCGGGCCCGCGCAGCGCGGTGGCGGAGGCGAGGAGCGACAGCGCGACGCCGCCCCGCCGCATGTGGAGCTGGATGGCCGCGGTGCCGGTCTTGGGCCGCCGCGTCCGCTGCACCAGCGTGACGACCTCGCGCGCCTCCGGCCCCGTGAAGACCTCCTCGAGCAGGCGGCCGATGGCCGCCGCCTCCGCCACGCCGAACATCCGGGCCGCCGCGCGGTTGAGCGTGGTGATCCGCCCGAGCGCGTCGAGCGAGACGACGCCGGTGGTGATCGCCTCCAGCACCGTCTCGATGTAGCGCCGGCGGTCCTCCAGCTCGGTGTGCTTGTCCTGGAGGTCGACGTAGGCCTCCTCGAGCCGGTGCTTGGAGCTCGAGAGGTCGTCGGTCATCCGGTTGAACGAGTCCACGAGCAGGCCGATCTCGTCGTCGGCGCGCGCCTGGACCTTGTAGGCGAGGTTGCCGGCGGCGACCTCGCGGGTGCCCTCGGCGAGCTGCGCGATGGGGCCGGTGATGCCCCGCGCGAGGTAGAGACCGAACCACGTGAACCCGAACACGACGATCAGGGTCATGAGGAGGAAGAGCAGGATGTAGATGCCCTTGATCGGGTTCTTGAGCAGCTTGAGCTGCTTGTACTCGCGGAACGCCTGCGAGATCCCGCGTACCTTGGCCTCGAGCCGCTCCGTCACGTGCGTGCCGACCACCACGGCGCCGATCACGTGCCGCTCGCCGCCCCGTGCCGCCCAGATCGGCGTGACCGCCTCGATCAGGTCCCCCGAGGTCAGCTCGCGGACGGTGGTGACCTCCTGCCCGGCGAGGCCGCGCTTGAGCTGCACCTCGCTCAGCTCGCGCGTGGCGAGGTCGCCGAGGATCGGATCCTTGACGTGGACGAGCTCCTGGCCCCGGCCGTTGAAGACGGTCAGCGTGCTGATCGACAGCAGATCCTGCTGCTCGGTCAGGTAGGTGGCGAGCGCCTCGCGGCGGTCCTCGGTCAGGAGGTTCTCGCGGTCGATGGTGCGCGCGAGGTGCTGGCCGTGGCGCAGCGCCGTCCGCTCGAGGTTCGCGTAGTAGGTCTGCGCCACCGACAGCGCCTGGTCGAGCGGGCGCTCCACCTGCGGCTTGAACCAGCCCTCGATCGACTTGTTGATGAAGTTGGAGGCGATGATGAAGATCAGGATCGCGGGCGCCACCGCCAGCGAGAGGAAGGCGAGGACGAGCTTGGCCTTGAAGCGCGCGCCGATGACCTTCTGCCGCCGCTCGAAGCCGAGCTTGACGAGGTTGCGGAAGAGCAGGATCAGCAGGAGCAGGAAGACCATCAGGTTCAGGTTGAACAGCGCGAAGATCACGATGTTGGAGGCCACCGGCAGCTCGGGCGCGAAGGAGCCGAGGTCGAAGGCCGAGAGGCCGCCCACCAGCACCAGGAAGCACAGGATGATGAGGAGGTTGCGCTTGCGGCGGTTCTGCTCGGAGAGGAGCGGCATCGCCTACTGCATCCTCTGGATGGTGCGGTACTCCGACTGCCGTTCCGTCTGCTCGGCGGTGCCGGCCATGCGCGTGACGAACGTGTTCTCGCCGTTGAGCGCGGCCTCCGCCTGCACGCGGACGTAGAAGATCTCCGTCGGGTTGAGGGCGGCGGCCGGGCCGAGCTTGAGCGCGCGCACCTCGGAGAACACCCGTTGCGCGTCGCGCAGGTCGCGCGTGCCGTACGCGGGATGCGTCTCGCCCTTGAGCGCGATGACCTTGTACTCCTTGCTCACCGCGTTGTAGGCGAGCTGGCGCTCGATGGTCACGCTGCGCACGAGGCTGTCGCGCCAGAGCCGGTTGTACTGCCAGAGCTCGATCGTGAAGCGCACGTGGGTGGGGATCCCGCTCTGCAGGCCCTCGTGGAAGGTGGGCGGGATGGCGTCCAGCAGCACCACGCGCACGGTGACCTCGTGGTCGTTCAGATAGATGTCGAGGTCACTGATCCGTAAGTCCGCGCGCGCCGGCGCGGCCCCTGCTAGCAGCAGCAGCGCCAACGCCGCAGCGGGGAGTCCGGGCCATCGCAGGGCGTTCGGGACCTTCATACGGCGGACGCGCCATTATAAACATGGGGGACCTCGAAGGGCCCCCCATACCCCCGGACGCTCGGGGCGCACCGGGGAACCCGGGGCGCCCCTCGATCGCCTGGCCACCGCCGACCCGCGGCCCGGGTGCGACTACGAAACGGCGAGGCCGGGGGTGCGGGCGAGGGCCTCGGCCGGCTCGGCGGCCACCGGCGCCGCCACGGCGCGCGCGGCGGCGCGGCGGTCGAGGCCGAGGGCGCGCTGGACGGCCACCACGAGCTCGAAGTTCAGCGCGTGGCCCGCGTTGCGCGCGATGACGTGCCCCCCGATGCGCCGGCCGAGCAGCGCCAGGTCACCCAGGAGATCGAGCACCTTGTGGCGCACGAACTCGTCACGGTAGCGGAGCCCGTTGAGGGTGGCGCTCTTGCCGATCACGATCGTGTTGTCGAGCGAGCCGCCGAGCGCGCGCCCGCTCTTGCGCAGGAAGCCGAGGTCCTTGAGGAAGCCGTACGTGCGCGCCGGCGCGTAGTCGGTGATGAACGACTCCTCCGTCGGCGTCCACGAGAGCACCTGCGTGCCGATCGCCGGATGCTCGTTGTCGAGGGTGTAGGAGATGCGGAACGTGTCGGCCGGCACGATCTGGATCCAGCGGCCGCTGCTGCCGGCGCCGATCGCATGCGGGATGCGGATCGGGCGCTGACGCGCGCCCTGCGGCGTGCGCCCGGCGGTCAGCATCAGCTGCACGAAGGGCTTGGCGCTCCCGTCGGCCGCGGGCAGCTCGCTGCCGTCCACACGGACCTCGAGGTTGTCGATGCCGAGCCCGGCCGCCGCCGCCATCAGGTGCTCGATGGTCTGGACGCGCGCGCCGTTCTTGCCGATGGTCGTCGCGTAGTGGGAGTCGACGACGCTCTCGGGCGCCGCGGGGATCGGCTCGCCGTCGTCGCCCACGCGGAAGACGATGCCGGAGTCGGCGGGGCCGGGGGACAGCGTCACGCGGACGGTCTTGCCGGAGTGCAGCCCGACACCTTCCAGGCTGACCGCCTTCCGGAGAGTGTGCTGTCTCATGACCGGGCCCAGGGGGAGCAACCGGGGTGCCACACCGTCTATGGAGCCCAACCGCGTGATTCATCAGGCCCAGCTCTTGGACGGCGGGGGAGCCTGGTGATGCCCGTGTCCCACCGATGACACGGCTCCGGGGGCCCTGAGTCTCACTTTTGAGACGCTAGACGTCGACGATGATCTTGACCTCATGGCGGCCGTCGCGGGCCTGGACCGAGACGCCGTGCAGGGTTGCCGCCTTCACCACCGTGCCGAGGCGATGGCGGCTCGCGTCGAGGGGCTCGCCGTGCAGGCGACCGTGGACCACGGTATCGGAGCACGCGGTGACCTCGACGCGGCTCACCACGAACGCCTCGATCTCGTGCACGTAGAGGCACTCGTCGATCCACGCGGCGAGGAGCGTCTCCGGACCGTCGGCCTGGGCGCGCACCTCGCGCGCCTCGCGCGCGGTGACCGTCGCCGGATCGGCGACCAGGGCGAGCACGCCGAGCGCCGCCTGAGCGAACGCCTCGGCGCGCGTCGGACCCCAGGCCCGGATCCCGACGTCGGCCTCGACCTCGAACTGCTCGTAGCCCGCATTGAATTCACGCATGGGGGGTTTGGGGGGCCATTTCGGGGCCCCCCATCTCTTTTGAGAGCTTGCAACAGCGCATCACGCGTCTGCGGAGGTTTGGGGGGCCATGTCGGGGCCCCCCATCTCTTTTGAGAGCTTGCAACAGCGCATCACGTCTGGGTCCCCAGATCGCCCCAGCGCGACTGGAGAATCGCGAGCACCGCCGGCCCCGCGGTCTCCGTTCTCAGGATGCGCCCGCCGAGGCCGACCACGCGCCAGCCGCGGGCGCGCGCGGCGTCGACCTCGCGGTGATCGAGCCCGCCCTCGGGGCCGACGAGCACGACGGCGCGGCGCGGACGCTTCGCGTCCGCCAGCGCGGCGCCGAGCGGCGGCGCGTCGCCTTCCCAGAGACAGAGCGCCAGATCCGCGTCGCGCGCCTCCTCCAGGCACGCCTCGAGCGGCCGCGGCGGCGCCACGTCGGGCACGACGCGGCGGCCGCACTGCTTGGCGGCCTCGCGGGCGACGCGCTGCCAGCGCGCGAGCCGCGCGGCGGCCTGGCCGTCGGTGAGCCGCACGACGGTGCGCGCGGCGACCGCGGGGACGACGCGCGCGACGCCGAGCTCCGTGGCCGCGCGCACGATCGTCTCCAGCTTGTCGCCCTTGGGCAGGCCCTGCACGAGCGTGACGGCGAGCGGTGACTCCCCGGCGGCCTCGGCGACGCCGACGACAGCGCCGGTGGCGCGCGGGCGCACCGCGTCGAGACGCACCGTGTAGTCGTGACCGGCGCCGTCGCTGGCGACCACGGTGTCGCCGGGCCGAAGGCGCAGGACGCGGGCGAGGTGGCGCGTCTGCTGCGCGTCGAACGTCACGCGCCCGTCCACGACGCGCTCAGGCGCGATCGCGAAGCGGCGCATGCTCGTACGCGAGCGTCGTCCAGCCCTCGATCGACCGCGCCTCGACGCGCCGGAAGCCGTACGCCGCCAGCGCGGCCGTGACGTCGTCGGCCTCGGCGTCGAGACAGCCGCCCGCCACCAGCGCGCCGCCGGCGGCCACGAGCCGCGCGTAGCACGGCGCCAGCGCGCGATGCGCGGCGGCGAGGAGGTTGGCGAGCACCAGCGGCGCGGGCTCGGCGTCCAGCGCCGCGGCGTCGGCGCCCTCGCACGTCACGTGGGCGCCGAGACCGTTGCGCTCGACGTTCGCGGTGGCCGACGCGACGGCGTCGGGGTCGGAGTCGATGGCGAGGACGTCCGGCACGCCGAGGCGCGCGGCGGCGATGGCGAGAATGCCCGAGCCCGTGCCGAGATCGATCGCCCGCGTGGGGCGGACGCGCTCGACGATCGTCTCGAGCAGCTCGAGACAGCCGGCGGTGGTCGCGTGCTGTCCCGTGCCGAACGCGCGCCCCGGCTCGAGGGTGAGCACGAGGCGCCCGTTGGCGGGGGGCGGCGTCTCCCACGGCGGCGCCACCAGGAACCGGCGCCCGATCGGCAACGGCGCGAAGTGCGCGCGCCACGCGTCGGCCCAGTCGGTGTCGGCCACGTCGGCCACCGCCGGGCCTCCCGCGCGCGCGAAGCCGAGCGACTCCAGCGCGCCGAGGTAGAGGTCGATGCTCCGGGCGATCGCGTCGCTGTCGGCGGCCTCCGGGAAGAACGCGCGCAGCCGCGCGCGGCCCGCGGCGTTCTCTTCCTCCACGACGCCGAGGGCGCCGAGCTCCCAGACGAAGTTGGTGAGGCCTTCGGACGCGTCGGGGGAGACGGCGACCGTGAGCTCCCAGTAGCGGGAACTCATGCTCAGCCCAGGAGCTTCTTCATTCTTTCGATGAACGCGCTGGCGAGCGGACCGCGCTGCTGCTCCCTGGAGGCCGCCTCGAACGCCTCCAGCGCCTCGCGCTGCTTGCCGCTGAGCTTCTGCGGCACCTCGAGCAGCAGGCGATAGCAGGCGTCGCCGTGCCCGCGCTCGCGCAGGCGCGGCATGCCCTTGCCGCGCAGGCGGAGCACCTGGTGAGGCTGGCTGCCGGCGGCGATCCTCAGCGTCTCGGTGCCGTTGAGGACGGGCACCTCGACCTCGGCGCCGAGGGCGAGCTGGGTGAACGACACCGGCAGGTCGCACAGGAGATCGATGCCGTGACGCGTGAAGATCGCGTGCTCGCGGATCCGCACGAGGACGTAGAGGTCGCCCGCGGGGCCGCCGTTGACGCCGCCCGACCCCTCGCCGGACACGCGCAGCTGCATGCCGTCGTCGATGCCGGGTGGGATCTTCACGTTCAGCACGTGCTCGCCGCGCCGCCGGCCCTCGCCGCGGCAGTCCCGGCACGGGCTCTTGTTGATCTGGCCCTCGCCGCCGCAGCGCGGGCACGGGCGCGCCACCGTGAGGAAGCCGTGGCTCATGCGGACCTCGCCACGGCCCTGGCACGTGTCGCACGTGGTCTTGTGCGTGCCCGGCTCGCTGCCGGTGCCCTTGCACGTCTCGCAGCGCTCGAGCCGCGGGATCTGGATCTTCGTCTCCAGCCCGGCCGCGGCGTCCTCGAGGGTGATCTTCAGCTCGTACTGGAGGTCTTCGCCGCGCATCGCGCGCGAGCGGCCGCGGCGCCCGCCGCCGGCGCCCGAGAAGAAGTTCTCGAAGATGTCCTCGAAGAGCGTGCCGAAGCCGCCCTCGAAGCCGCCGCCCGCGCCGGCGCCCGGCGCGCTGCCGAAGCGGTCGTAGTGCGCGCGCTTGTCCGGATCGGAGAGCACGCCGTACGCCTCGTTGACCTCCTTGAAGCGCTCCTCGGACTTCTTGTCGCCGGGGTTCTTGTCGGGATGGAACTGCATCGCGAGCTGCCGGTAGGCCTTCTTCAGCTCGGCATCGCTGGCGCCCTGCGAGACGCCGAGCACCTGGTAGTAGTCGCGCGTGGCCACCTAGGCCGCGTCCTCGTCGGGCGCCGCGGCCACCGCGACCAGCGCCGGGCGCAGGACCCGGCCCTGCAGCACGTAGCCCGGCGCCGTCTCGCTCACGACGGTGTCGGGCGCCGCGTCCCCGCTCACCACCCGCGCGATCGCCTCGTGGCGCGTGGGATCGAAGGGCTGGCCGACCGCGGAGTAGCGGCTGACGCCCGCGCGCTCCAGCACGCGCAGCAGCTCGCGCTGGATCAACTCCACGCCGGCCACCACCCCCTCGGGGCCCTTCGCCGCGCGCGCGGACGCGAGCGCGCGGTCCAGGTTGTCGAGGACGGGGATCAGCTCGCGCAGCAGCGACTCGTTGGCGTAGCGCACGCGGTCCTCGGCGTCGCGCTGCGCGCGCCGGCGGACGTTGTCGGCCTCGGCCATCGCGCGCAGCATGCGGTCCTTCTGCTCCGCGAGCTCCCGCTCGAGCTCCTGGATCCGGGTCTCGGGCTCGCCGGACGCGGCGCCGTCGTCGATGAGATCGCGCGGATCGTCGGCCATGGCCTCAGGAGGGGAGGTAGAGGTCCTGACGGACGCGCGAGAGCGCCTCCGTCACCTGCCGCGCCGTCTCGTCCACGATCGACATCACCTCGGGGTAGGGCAGGCGGCGCGGCCCGACGACACCGAGGATGCCCAGCACCTGATCGCGGTAGAGGTAGGTGGAGGTGATGAGCGTGCATTCGCGCATCGCGCCGACGGGGTTCTCCTCGCCGATGGTGACGCGCACGCCAGCGTCGCCCGACAGCGAGGTCATGAGGTCCGCCAGCCGCTCCTTCTGCTCGAAGGTCCGCAGCAGCGCACGCGTCTGCGCGATGTCCCAGAACTCCGGGTGGTCGAGGATGTTGATGGCGCCGCTGACGTAGAGCGTGCGCCCGCGCAGCATGGCGACGATCTGCTCGGTCACGCCGCGCGCCCGCGTGTGCAGCGCGTCGAGCGGATCGGCGGGCGCGTTCTCCATGTCCACGATCTCCTCGACGCTGCGGTCGCGGAACCGGCGGGTGAGCTCGCGGCCGATGGCGCGTGCTTCCTCCGACGCCAGCGGCGGATCGAGCGCGATCTCGCGCACGGTGATCCAGCCGGCGTCGGTGGCCACCACCGCGAGCGCGCGGTCCTCCTCGAGCGGCATGAGATCGACGCGCGCGATCACCGTCTGCGCCAGCGGCGGCGCCAGCAGCAGGCCGGTCAGCCGCGTCGCCGTCGACAGGTGCGACGACGTGCGCTCCATGAACCCGTCGATGCCCGAGCGCCGCGTGGGGAGCGCGGCGCTGCCCGGCTTGCCCCCCGCCGACGGCGGCGGGAAGGAGTCCACGTAGAAGCGGTACGCCTTGTCGGTCGGGATGCGCCCGGCGCTCGTGTGCGGCTGCGCGAGATAGCCCATCTCTTCCAGGTCCGCCATGACGTTGCGGATCGTCGCCGGCGAGAGGTGCGGGAAGTGGCGCTTGGAGAGCACCCGCGAGCCGACCGGCTCGGCCGAGTCGACGTACTCCCGGATCAGAGCGACGAGAACGTCCCGTTGGCGCGCGTCCATCTACTCGATTTTACAGCAGGTCGACAAACAGCGCGTCCGAGAGGATGAACCCGGACTCCGTCAGGCGCGCGCCCGCACCCTCCAGCAGCAGGTGACCCGCGTCGCGCCACTCCTCGATCCGGCGCGCCAGGGTGGGCTCGCCGGCCGTGCGCTCGGCCAGCCAGGCCGCCGGCACGCCGTCGCTCGTGCGCAGCCCCAGGATCAGGCGCTCGGCTAGGCGCTGGCGCGGCGTGAGGCGCTCGGAGGTCTCGACGGGCAGCGTGCCCGCCTCGATGGCGGCGCGCCAGCGCGCGAGCGGCTTGATGTTGCCGTAGCGCACGTCGCCCACGAACCCGCAGCCGCCGGGCCCGGCCGCGAGGTACTCGGCGGCGCGCCAGTAGCCGAGGTTGTGGCGTGCGCGGCGACCCGGCCGGGCGTAGTTGGAGACCTCGTAGTGCTCGAAGCCGCGGGCGGCGGCGGCGCGGACGAGGGCCCAGTACTGCGCGACGACCTCGTCCTCCCCGGGCAGGCCGTCCACGCCGCCGGCGCCCCACGGGCTGCCGCCGTCGAGCGTCAGCGCGTAGGCAGAGACGTGATCGGGCCCCCAGTCGAGCACGCGCTCGACGTCGGCCGCCCACGCGTCGACCGCGAGTCCCGGCAGGCCGTACATGAGGTCCACGCTCACGTCGTCGCAGCCGGCCTCGCGGGCGGCCTCGAACGCCGCGCGGGCGCCGCGCGCGTCGTGCAGGCGTCCGAGCGTCTTGAGCACGGCGTCGTCGAGCGCCTGCACGCCGAGGCTCACGCGGGTGACGCCGGCCGCGCGATAACGCGCGAGCCGCCCGCGCGTCACGCTCTCCGGATTGCACTCGACGGTGATCTCGGCGTCGGGGGCCAGCCGCCAGCGCTCGCGCAGGTGCTCGAGCACGGCGGCCAGCGCCTCGGGCTCGAGCAGCGAGGGCGTGCCGCCGCCGAGGAAGACGGTGGCCAGGCTCACGTCACGCGCCCAGTCGAGGGCGCCGAGCAGGTCGAGCTCGCCGTGCAGGGCGCGCAGGTAGGGATCCATCTGCCCCGCCTCCAGCGGCGCCGTGTTGAAGGAGCAGTAGTGGCAGCGCTGCACGCAGAACGGAACGTGCAGGTAGAAGCCGAGCGCGCGTCCGGTCGGTCGCGTGTCGGCGGGCCCTACGGGATGTAGCGCGCGAGTCTCCACCAGCGCAGCCAGTGCCGATCGCTGTCCCAGGACCAGTAGATCAGGAACGCCTTGCCCTTGATCTTGTCCTTGCGGACGAACCCCCAGTAGCGGCTGTCCTGGGAGTTGTTGCGGTTGTCGCCCATGACGAAGTACGAGTCCGCCGGCACCACCGTCGGGTCGCAGGCGTACGCGTAGCCGCAGTAGGTCGACTGGCCGCGGTCGCCCAGCGGCCCGTCGAGGCGGCGCACGTACGGCTCGACGAGCGCCCTGCCGTTGACGAAGACCTGGTCGCCGCGGACCTGCACGGTGTCGCCGGGCGTGCCGATGATGCGCTTGATGAAATCGCGCTTCTCGTCCTGGGGGTACTTGAAGACGATGATGTCACCGCGCGCGGGCGGCCGGAAGCCGGGCAGGCGGTAGTCGGTCAGGGGCAGCTCCGGCCCGTACAGGAACTTGTTCACGAGGATGTAGTCGCCCACGAGCAGCGTGTCCATCATCGAGCCCGAGGGGATGGTGAAGGCCTGGATGATGAGGGTGCGGATCACCAGCGCGAGCAGGATGGCGATGGCGATCGCCTCCGCGTACTCGCGAACGACGGACTTGCGCCGTCGCGCGCTGGTGACGGGCTCCGCCGTCACCTCGTTCGTCTTGTGGACCTCGCTCTCGCGCACGTCCATCAGCTCTTGAGCACCGTGAGAAACGCCTCCTGGGGGACCTCGACGCGGCCCACCTGCTTCATGCGCTTCTTGCCTTCCTTCTGCTTCTCGAGCAGCTTGCGCTTGCGCGTGATGTCGCCGCCATAGCACTTGGCGGTGACGTTCTTGCCCATCGCCTTCACCGTCTCGCGCGCGATGACGCGGCTGCCGATGGCGGCCTGGATGGCCACCTCGTACAGCTGCCGCGGGATCACGCCGCGCAGCTTCTCGACGAGCGCCTTGCCGCGCTCGTAGGCCTTGTCACGGTGGACGATGGTCGAGAGCGCGTCGACGGGGTCGCCGTTCAACAGGATATCGAGCTTCACGAGGTCGGACGGACGGAAGTCGGCGAGCTCGTAGTCGAACGAGGCGTAGCCTTTGGAGATCGACTTCAGCTTGTCGTAGAAGTCGATGACGATCTCGGACAGCGGGAAGTCGAAGCGGATGTGCACCCGCTTGCCGAGGTACTCGAGCGACTTGTGCTCGCCGCGCTTCTCCTGCGCGAGCTTGTAGATGGCCGTCATGAACTCCGTCGGCACGTACACCGACGACCGCACGTACGGCTCCTCCATCTGCTCGATGCGGTCGGGCGTCGGCAGCTTCGACGGGTTGTCGATTTCCAGGAGGTCCCCCGCCGTCGTCAGCACCCGGTACTGCACGGAGGGCGCGGTCACGATCAGCGAGAGGTTGAACTCGCGCTCGAGGCGCTCCTGCACGATCTCCATGTGCAGCATGCCGAGAAAGCCGCAGCGGAACCCGTAGCCGAGGGCCATCGACGTCTCGGGCTCGAAATTGAAGGCGGGGTCGTTGAGGCGCAGCTTCTCGAGGGCGTCGCGCAGGCCTTCGTACTCCGTGTCCTCGATCGGGAACAGGCCCGCGAACACCATCGGCTTGGCGTCGCGGTACCCGGGAAACGGCTCCGCGGTCGGCCGCGCCGCCTCCGTGATGGTGTCGCCGATCTTGGCGTCGGCCACGCGCTTGATGGCGGCGGTGATGTAGCCGACCTGGCCCGCGGACAGCTCGTCCACCGGCCGCATGTCGGGACTGAACACGCCGACCTGCGCGACGTCATAGGTGCGGCCGTTCGACATCAGCAAGATCTTCGTTCCCGGCCGCACGCGGCCGTCCCCCATCCGCACGTAGATCACGACGCCCTGGTAGGAGTCGTAGAAGGAGTCGAAGACGAGCGCCTTGAGCGGCGCCTCCGGGTCGCCCTCGGGCGGCGGAATGCGCGCGACGATCGCCTCCAGCACCTCGGGCACGCCGGTGCCGTGCTTGGCCGAGATGGCGAGCGCTTCCGTCCCGTCGAGGTCGAGGGTGTCGTGGATCTGCTCGCGCGTGCCGTCCACGTCGGCGGCGGGCAGGTCGATCTTGTTGACCACGGGGATGATGGTGAGCCCCGCGTCGGCGGCGAGGTAGTAGTTCGCGAGCGTCTGGGCCTCGATGCCCTGCGCCGCGTCGACGATGAGGATGGCGCCCTCGCACGCGGCGAGCGCGCGCGAGACCTCGTACGAGAAGTCCACGTGCCCCGGCGTGTCGATGAGGTTGAGCGTGTACTCGTGGCCGTCCTTTGCCTTGTAGAGGAGGCGGACGGTGTGCGCCTTGATCGTGATGCCCCGCTCGCGCTCGAGATCCATCGAGTCGAGCACCTGACCCACGGCCTTCTTGGCGTCCATGGTGCCCGTGAGCGCGAGCAGCCGGTCGGCCAGCGTCGACTTGCCGTGATCGATGTGGGCCACGATCGAAAAGTTACGGATTCTGGCGAGACTCACCGGTTCAGTCTAACACGCTGCTCCGCGTCAACCGGGCGTCCCGAAAGGCGGAATGCGCCGCCCCGGGTCACCGGGGGACGGCCGTCAGGCGCGTGTGGTCGGGGACGACGGCGCCGGACTCGAGGATCACGCCGGGGGCGATGTCCACGTCGGCGCCGATGCGGGCGTCGGCGCCGATGACGCAGTCGCGCAGCACCGAGCCCTCGCCGACCTCGACGCGCTCCCAGAGCACGGCGCCCTCGACGCGCGCGCCGGCCGCGATGCGCGCGCGCTCGCCGAGGACGGTCAGCGGTCCGATGCGCGCGCCCACCTGCACCGAGGCCTCGGCGCCGACGATGGAGGGCGCCTCCAGCCTCGCGCCGGTGGCCACGAACGCGCTCGGGTCGATCCAGCAGCCGTCGTGCAGCTCGCCGGGGGGCGCCAGTGGCGTCTTGACGTCGCCGGCGAGCAGATCGAGCTGCGCCGCGCGGTAGGCGGCGGGGCTGCCGATGTCGCGCCAGTACGCGTCCGCCGTCCAGCCGTAGCACGGCACGCCGTCGGCGATGAGGGCGGGGAAGAATTCACGCTCAATCGACACGACCCGGCGCGACGGGATGAGCGCGAGCAGCGCGGCGTCGAGGAGGTACACGCCCGCGTTGATCGTGTTGGTGGTGACCCGCTCGTCGGCCGCGGGCTTCTCGCGAAAGCGCTCCAGGCGCCCGTCGGACGCCGTCTCGACGAGGCCGTACGGCCGCGGGTCGCGCACGGGATACAGGAAGATCGTCGCGCGCGAGCCGCGCGCCTCGTGGAACGCGCGCATCGCCGACAGGTCGGCGTCGGTCAGCACGTCGCCGTTGAGCACCCAGACGGTGCCGCTGGCGAGATCCGCCGCGTTGCGGATGCCGCCCCCCGTCCCGAGCGGCTCCGCCTCGATCACGTAGCGCAGGCGCACGCCGAGGTGCTCGGCCTCGCCGAGCGCGGCGCGCACGTCGTCGACACGGTAGGAGCAGGCGAGAATCACGTCGGTCACGCCGTGCTGGCGCAGCAGCGCGAGCTGGTAGGTGAGGAAGGGACGGTTCAGGAGCGGCACCACCGGCTTGGCGCGGGCAAGCGTCAGCGGCCGCAGCCGGGTGCCCTGGCCGCCGGCCAGGATGACCGCCTGAGTGGCGGCGCCGGCGCTTACGCGCCGGGGGTCCAGGGCTGCGCCTCGCTGATCAGCATCACCGGGATCCCGTCCCGGATCGGGTAGGCCTTGCGGCAGGCCTGACAGATGATGCGGATCTCTTCGAAGATCAGGTTGCCCTTGCACGCCGGGCACACGAGGATCGCCTTCAGCTCCTCGTCGATCACTTCGCACCTCCTTTCTTCCGTGGCGTCGGAGCGCCTTCGGAGGCCTCCGGCGCTCGACGGTCGGGCGGTCAGCCCGCCCGGCGGTCGGGCTTCGCGCTCAGTTTGCCCCTGAACCATTCGACCGTCAGCCTCAGGCCTTCATCCGTGTCCACGCGCGGCTCCCAGCCCAGCAGCGTGCGCGCGCGCGTGATATCGGGCTGGCGGACCTTCGGATCGTCCATGGGCAGCGGGCGGAACACGATCTCGCTGCGCGAGCCCGTGAGCCGGAGGATGCGCTTGGCGAGCTCAAGCAGCGTCATTTCTTGCGGGTTGCCGAGATTCACGGGCTCGTTCGCGGCCGCCTGCATGAGCCGCCACACGCCGTCGATGAGGTCGGTGATGTACTGGAACGAGCGCGTCTGCGACCCGTCGCCGAAGACGGTCAGCGGCTCGCCGCTCAGCGCCTGCGTCATGAAGGCCGGGATCGCGCGGCCGTCGTTGAGTCTCATGCGCGGGCCGAAGCTGTTGAAGATCCGCGCGATGCGCGTGTCCACGCGATGGACGCGATGGTAGGCCATCGTCATCGCTTCCGCGAAGCGCTTCGCCTCGTCGTACACGCCGCGCGGGCCGATGGGATTGACGTGGCCCCAGTAGTCCTCGCGCTGCGGGTGCACGAGCGGGTCGCCGTAGACCTCCGACGTGGAGGCCAGGAGGAACTTCGCGCCCTTGGCCCGGGCGAGGCCGAGCGCGTTGTGCGTGCCGAGCGCGCCGACCTTGAGCGTCTGGATCGGCAGCTCGAGGTAGTCCAGCGGCGAGGCCGGGCTCGCGAAGTGCAGGACCCACTCGATCGGCTCCTCGACCGCGATGTACTCGGTCACGTCCTGGCGGACGAAGCGGAAGCACGGCGCCGTCTCGAAGGCCGCGAGGTTGTCCGGCGAGCCGGTGATGAAGTTGTCCATGCCGACCACCTCGCAGCCGCGGCCCAGGAGGAACTCGCAGAGGTGGGAGCCGATGAAGCCGGCGGCGCCCGTGACGAGTACCCGCATGGCGGCGGCCTAGGAGGGCGGGAGGACGGGCTTGCGGCCGACCGAGTGGTATTCGAAGCCGAGACGGCGCATCCGCTCCGGCTCCCAGAGGTTGCGTCCGTCGAAGACGAGGGGGCGGCGCATGACCGCGCGCAGCCGCTCGAGGTTCAGGAACTTGAACTCGTTCCACTCCGTGACGAGGGCCACCGCGTCGGCGCCGGTGGCGGCGTCGTAGGGCGAGTCGCAGTACTCGACGGCGCCCGGCAGCACGCGGCGCGCGTTGGCCGTGGCCACCGGGTCGTAGGCGCGCACGACGGCGCCGGCCGCGAGCAGCCCCGAGACCACCTCGATGGACTTCGCGTCGCGCATGTCGTCGGTGTTGGGCTTGAAGGCCAGGCCGAGGACGGCGATGACGCGGCCGTCCATCGGGTTGAGCGCCTTCTCCATCGTCTCGACGAAGTGGCCCGCGCGCTCGCGGTTGACGTCCACCACCGCCCGCAGCATCGCGAAGTCGTAGCCGAGCGTGGCCGCGGTGGCCACCAGCGAGTCGGTGTCCTTGGGGAAGCACGAGCCGCCGAAGCCGAGGCCCGCCGACAGGAAGGCGGGGCCGATGCGCGGGTCGAGGCCCATGCCCTTCATGACCTGCGTCACGTCGGCGCCCGCCAGCTCGCAGATGTTCGCGATGGCGTTGATGAACGAGATCTTGGCCGAGAGGAAGGCATTGGAGGCGTACTTGATCATCTCCGCCGAGGGCACGTCCACGATGATCATCGGCCGCTCGAGCGGCGCGTAGAGCTCCAGCAGCGACATGGCCACCTGCTGGGTCGGCGCGCCGATCACGATGCGGTCGGGCCGCAGCGTGTCCTCGATGGCCGAGCCCTCGCGCAAGAACTCGGGGTTGGAAACGACGTCGAACGGCACCCGCGTCTTCTGGTGGCGCTCGATCACGTCGCGCACGAAGTCGCCGGTGCCCACCGGCACCGTCGACTTGTTCACGACGACCGTGTAGCGCTCCATCGCCTCGCCGATGCCGCGCGCGACCTCGCCCACGGCGGTGAGGTCGGTCTGGCCGTCGCTCTTGGGCGGGGTGCCGACCGTGATGAACACGATCACCGAGCGGCGGACGCCGTCCGCGAGGTCGGTCGAGAACGACAGCCGGCCGTCGGCCACGTTGCGCGCGACCATCTCCTCGAGGCCCGGCTCGTAGATCGGCATGCGGCCCGCGCGCAGCTCGGCCACCTTGTCGGCCTGGTTGTCGACGCAGACGACCTCGTTGCCGAGGTCGGCGAACACCGCCCCCGTGACGAGGCCGACGTAGCCGGTTCCGACGACGCAGATATTCATGACGAACCGGCACTCATTCTAGCAGGGGCGCGCCGGTCCTCGGACAAATCTGCCGGCGCTTTGGAGAATTTACTCTCGACTGCGAGCGGGTGAGCGGGCGGGACTCAGGCCGCGAACGGACCGTCGTCGTCGGGGTCGGGAGCGTCGAGACCGTCGATCTGGATGCGGGCGTCCCGCACCGCGTCGCTCAGCGAATCGAACCGCTGGCCAGAGATCGAGATGGTATTGCTCTCGTCGCGCGCCTTCCAGATCCACTCCTGACCGCTGCGTCCGACCGGCCTGAACTCAACCTTGACCGCCATTGCCTGTCTCCCCTCGGGACCACGAGCTGCGTGGTCGGCGTCCACAAGGAATGCAATGAGGGTGCCACGCAGCAAGGCTTCGAACAGAGGCCGTCTTCTTCAGGCCGCTTCGTCGGCCTCGCGTTCGGCCCGGGCCCAACGGAAGAAAACCACTGTGAAGGCGACGACCGGAATGATGCCCGCCGGAACCCACATGATGACGCCGCCGAGCTGCTGGTCGGCCAGCGGCGTGAGGTCGAACACGCGGGGCGCCGCCGCGTAGTACGGGTAGAGCACGTGCTCGGCGCCCGTGATCAAGGCCGCCACGACCGTCATCGGCATCCCGAACACGAACAGGTAGAGAATCTGGCCCGCGTACGGCAGCGCGGGCAGCCGCTCCGAGCGCGACAGGATCGGCCACCAGCCCAGCACGGAGGCGCCGAGCAGGACGAGATGCTCGACCACGTGCCAGGCGTGGGTCTCGAGCGCGGCGTTGTAAGGGCCGGGCAGGTGCCAGGCCACGAGCGCCACGCCGAAGGCGGCGAAGGCGGGCAGCGGGCGCGTCAGCCAGCGCAGCACGGGAGCGAGCCCGCGGAGCGACGCGGCGCGTCCGACGAGAGCGTCGAGCATGAAGCCCGGTGTGCCGGCGAGCCAGAGCGGCGGGACGACGAGCGTCAGCACGAGGTGCTGCACCATGTGCGCGGAGAAGAGGTAGTAGTCGCTCAGGTCGTGCAGCGGACCGTTCAGCGCAGCGAGCAGCGCCGCGCAGCCGGCGAAGAAGGCCAGCGGCGGCCCGAGCGGCGCGGGCCGCCGCGAGGCGACCGCGGCCCACGTATAGGCGGCCGCGAGCAGCACGACGCCCAGCAGGACGTCGAGGTGGACCTCGCCGCGGACCCAGGAGAAGGGCACCGGCGCCGCCATGCCTCAGTGACCGAAGACCAGGAATTCCCCGGTCAGCGTCATCACCGCGACCGCGAGCAGGGTGGCCAGCACCAGCGGGGCCACGAACAGGAACGTGAGCACGCGCGAGTCGTAGCGCAGGTGCATGAAGAACATCACGACGAGCGCGAACTTGCCGGCGGAGAGCACGAGCAGCAGCGGGATCAGGACCGGCGCGAGCCGGCGCACGTAGATGACGCCGAACTCGAGCGCGGTCACCGCGGTGAGGATGCCGGCGACGATCAGGTACGTGCGGATCGTCGCGTGCTCGTGCGTGGCGGGCTGCGCGTGGGTGGCCGGCTGTTCGCGCGCGCTCGGCTCGCTCATGGGATCAGATAGACGAGGGTGAAGATCACGATCCAGACGACGTCGACGAAGTGCCAGTAGAGGCCGGCGACCTCGACCTTGACGGCGTCCGGCGTGCCCAGCCGTCCGCGGAGGTCGAGCCCGAGCAGGGTCAGCAGCCAGATCACGCCGAGCGTGACGTGGCCGCCGTGGAAGCCGGTCAGCACGAAGAAGGTCGAGCCGAAGAGGTTGGTCTGAAGCGTCAGCCCCTCGTGCACGAACGACGTGAACTCGTACGCCTGGAAGCCGAGGAAGATGAGGCCGAAGAAGGCCGTGCCCGCGAGCCAGAGCCGCGACTGGAACCGGTCGCCGCGCCGGACGGCGGCCAGGGCCAGCACCATCAGGAGCGACGACATGAGCAGGTCGAACGTGCTCAGCGTCGTGATCGGGAGGTTGAGGATCTCGTGCGGGTGCGGGCCCACCACGCTGCGGCCCTTGTAGGCCATGTAGGTCGCGATCAGCGTCCCGAACAGGAAGCACTCGGAGCCCAGGAACACCCACATCGCGAGCTTGCGATGGTCCACGCCCAGCCCGCCCTCCTGGCGGACGTGGGCGGGGTTGCGATGGTGCTCCAGCGCGAAGGCGAACGAGCCACCGACGAGCACGGCGGCGCCGATCAGCACGAGGGCGAGGCTCGTGAGCGCGCCGACGGCGGCGACGACGATGCCGAGCGCGATCACGATCGGCCAGTGCGACGGCGCCGGCATGTGGATGCCGTGTGGGTCCGGCGCCGCCGGCCGCGGCGTCGGCTTGCGTCCCCGGCTGTCGCCGTACTTCTCGCGCCAGAACGAGTCCCGCGAGTACACGGGCGGGATCTCGTCGAAGTCGTGCGGCGGCGGCGGCGAGGAGGTGCGCCACTCGAGGGTGCGGCCGTCCCACGGGTCGGCCCCGGCGGGAGGCCCGCGCCGGAGCGAGAGCAGGGCGTTCACGGCGAACAGGAAGACGCCAAACGCGATGCCGAAGGCGCCGACGGTCGACCAGAAGTTCCAGAAGCCCCAGCCGGTGCCGGCCGCGTAGGTGTAGATGCGGCGCGGCATGCCGATGGCGCCGAGGTAGTGCTGCGGGAAGAACGTGAGGTTGAAGCCGGCGAAGAACACCCAGAAGCCCAGGCGCCCGAGCCGCTCGTCGAGCAGGCGGCCGGTCATCTTGGGCCACCAGTACGAGGCGCCGGCCAGGATGCCGAAGAGGCTGCCGCCGATGAGCACGTAGTGGAAGTGAGCCACCACGAAATAGGTGTCGGTCTGTTGCAGGTCCACCGGCGGCGAGGCGTGCATGACGCCCGAGAGACCGCCGATGGTGAAGAGGGCGACGAGCCCGGCCGCGTAGTGGAACGGGACGGTGGCGCGGATGGTGCCGCCCCACATCGTGGCCAGCCAGTTGAAGATCTTCACGCCGGTCGGGATGGCGATCAGCATGGTGGAGATCGCGAAGAACGCGTCGGCCACCGGGCCCATGCCGGCCGCGAACATGTGGTGGCTCCACACGCCGAAGCCGAAGAAGCCGATGAGCACGCCGGAGTAGATCATGACCTGCCCGCCGAACAGCGGCTTGCGCGAGAAGGTCGGCAGCACCTCCGAGACGATGCCGAAGGCGGGCAGGATCAGGATGTAGACCTCGGGGTGGCCGAAGATCCAGAAGAGGTGCTGCCACAGGTGCAGGTCGCCGCCGGCGGCCACGTCGTAGAAGTGGGTGCCGAAGAAGCGGTCGAACATCAGGAAGATCAGCCCCACCGTGATCGGCGGGAAGGCGAGCACGATCAGGAACTGCACGACCAGCGACATCCAGACGAACAGCGGCATGCGCATGAGCGTCATGCCCGGCGCGCGCATGTTCAGGATGGTCACGATGAAGTTCACGGCGGCCATGATCGACGAGGCGCCGAGGATCTGGAGGCTGAGCATCCAGAAGTCGATCTCCGGCCCCGGCGAGAACTGGCGCGTGGTGAGGTTGGCGTAGCCGAACCAGCCGCCGTTCGGTGGCGCGCCGACGAGGAAGCTCGCGTTCAGGAAGAGGCCGCCGAGCAGCAAGATCCAGTACGAGAGCGCGTTGAGCCGCGGGAAGGCGACGTCGCGCGCGCCGATCATGAGCGGGATCATGTAATTGAAGAACGCCGCGTTGAGCGGCATGATCGCGAGGAACACCATCGTGGTGCCGTGCATGGTGAACAGCGCGTTGAACGTCTCCGCGCCCACCACGGCGCCGTGCGGGCGCGCCAGCTGCAGGCGGATGATCAGGGCCTCGATGCCGCCGATGACCAGGAATGCGAACGCCGTCACGCCGTAGAGGATCCCGATGCGCTTGTGATCGACCGTCGTCACCCACGACCAGACGCCCGTGCCCTCGCCCGCGTGGACGAGCTCGTGCTGCCGCAGCGCGTGCGGGATCGCCATCACTTCAGTCCCGTCAGATACGCGGCGACGGCCTTCGCCTGCTCGTCCGTCAGGCCGAGGTCCGGCATCTTCACGCCCGGCTTGAGCCGCTGCGGGTCGCGCACCCACGCCGCGACGTTGTCCGGCGTGTTCGGCCACATGCCGGCCGCGAGCATGGTGCGGCCGCCGAAGTGGCTGAGGTTCGGCCCCAGCACGCCGCCCGACACGCCGGCGATCGTGTGGCAGCCGACGCACGCGCTCCTCGCGAAGATCGCCTTGCCCTCGGCGGCGAGACCGGCCGGCTCCGCCGGCGCCGCCTTCTGGCGCGCCACCCAGGCGTCGAACTCCGCGGAGGCCTGCACGATCACACGCAGGCCCATGTTGGCGTGCGAGGCGCCGCAGAACTCCGCGCACTGTCCCCAGTGCTCGCCGGGACGCTCGGGCGTGAGCACGATGCGGTTGTGGCGGCCGGGGACGACGTCGCGCTTGCCGCCGAGACGCGGCACCCAGAACGAGTGGATGACGTCGGGCCCCTCGAGATCGAGCACGACCGCGCGGCCGACGGGCAGGTGCAGCTCGTTGGCGGTGACGACGTCGAGGTCGGGATAGCGGAACTCCCACCACCACTGCCAGCCGCGCACCGTCACGCGCAGCGCGTCGCGCGGCGCGGCCACGCCCTGCGTGCGGAAGGTGAGCTGGATCGTCGGGACCGCGATCACGAGCAGCACGAGGGCCGGCACGATCGTCCAGGCGATCTCCATGAGGGTGTGGCCGCGGATCTGCGCGGGCAGCGGCGCCTCCGGCCGCGCGCGGAAGCGCACGAGAATCCAGAGAAGGACGACGAAGACGAGGAGCCCGATGACGGCGGTGATCCACGTGATGAGCGCATACAGCCAGAGGGTCGCGCGGGCGAAGTCGGAGCCGGGGACCACGGTGGACATCGGACCGTCCCATGCGCAGCCACCGACGAGCAGGACGAGCGCGGCGAGCGCGACGCGGACGACGAGCGTTCCGCTCGGAACGAGGTTCACGCCGACTGACGGTACCGCTCCCTCCCGGCCTCCGCAACCGGGGCGGACGCGCGCCGCCGCGTCCGCTACGCGGCGAGACGCAGGAGCGTGTGCAGCAGCACGTTGGCGCCGCGCTCGATGGCGTCCCAGTCGCTCATCTCGTCGACGCGGTGGCTGCGGCCGCCGCGCGACGGGATGAAGATCATGCCGGCGTCGGTGACCCCGGCGAGATTCTGGGCGTCGTGGCCGGCCGCGGAGTAGAGGCGCCGCGAGGCCAGGCCGAGGGCCGCGCACGCCGCCTCGATCGTCTCCTGCACGCGCGGCGCGCACGGCGCCGGCGTCGTGGCCGATATCGGCCGCAGCTCCACCGTGAGCCCGCGCGCCGCCGCCACCTCGCGCGCGAGCGCCTCGCAGTCGCGGGCGAGTCGCTCGAGCACGGCGGCGTCGGGGTCCCTGATCTCGTGCACCAGCTCGGCGCGGCCGGGCACGATGTTGCTGGCGCCGGGATGGACGTGCACGACGCCGAAGTTCGTGACGGCGCGTGCGCCGCCGCGGCTGATGACGAGCTCGCGCGCCTTCAGCGCGTAATCGGCCGCGCCCAGGAAGGCGTCGCGGCGGCGCTCCATCGGCGTGGTGCCGGCGTGATCGGCCTGGCCGTGGAAGACGACACGCGCGCGGCGCGCGCCGACGATGGTCTCCACCACGCCGATCGGGATGCCCGCCTCCTCGAGCCGCGCGCCCTGCTCGATGTGCAGCTCGACGTAGGCGGCGACGCCGCCGGGCGGCGCGGCGGCCTCGGGGGCGCGATGCGCGTCGAAGCCCGCGCGGCCCATGGCCTCGACGAGCCGGTCGCCGTCGACGGCGGCCATGCTCGGGATGGCCGCGGGGTCGAGGCGGCCGCAGAAGGCGCGCGAGCCGAAGAGGCTTCCGTAGCGGCCCTCCTCGTCGCTCCACGCCGCCACCGCCAGCGGCCGCGCGGGCCGTATCGCGGCCTCACGGATCGTGTGCAGGCACTCGAGCCCCGCCATCACGCCCAGCGCGCCGTCGAGGATGCCGCCCTCGGGGACGGTGTCGATGTGCGAGCCGGTGAGGACGACGGGCGCGTCGGGACTCACCCGGTCCGCGCCGAGACCGCCGAAGACGTTGCCGGCGGGATCGACCCACGTCGCGAGCCCGGCCGTTTTCGCCTCGCCGAGCAGCCACGCGCGCGCCTGCTCGTACGGCGGGCTCCAGCACATGCGCGTCACGCCGCCGCCGGGCAGCGCGCCGAAGCGCGCGAGTGCGAGCAGGCGATCTTTCAGACGCGGCAGCGACACGGACAGCACGATCCCGGAGTATATCGCCTTGACTTCGCCGCAGGGCCGTCCCTAGAATGAACCACCGTTCAGTCAGCGCCCGCTGACCTCATCCCCAGGAGGGGACTGTTGGATTTCACACTGACTCCCGATCAAGAGGCGCTGCGCGCACGCGTGCGCACGTGGCTCACCGCTCACATCCCCGAGGACTGGAAGAAGTTCGGGCTGTCGGAGGTCCCGCGGCCCGAGGCCTATGAATTCCTGCGCAAGTGGCAGAAGACGCTGCACGACGCGGGGTTCATCGGGTTGACGTGGCCCAAGGAGTACGGCGGCCAGGGGCTGACCTTCGTCGAGGAGATTTTGCTCCACGAGGAGATGGCGCTGGCCAAGGCGCCGCCCATGCTCAACATCCTCGGCGTGGGCATGGCCGGGCCGACGATCATTGCGTACGGCACCGAGGAGCAGAAGCAGCGCTACCCGGCCAAGATCCTGTCCTGCGAGGAGATCTGGTGTCAGGGCTACTCGGAGCCGAACTCGGGCTCCGATCTCGCCTCCCTGCAGACGCGCGCCGTCAAGGACGGCGAGTACTGGGTGATCAACGGGCAGAAGGTGTGGACCTCGCTCGCCCACGTCGCCGACTACATGATGCTGCTCGCCCGCACCGATCCCGCCGCGCCCAAGCACAAGGGCATCACCTATTTCCTGCTCGACATGAAATTGCCGGGCGTGACCGTCAAGCCGCTCAGGCAGATCACCGGTGACGCGGAGTTCAACGAGGTCTTCTTCGACAACGTCCGCGTGCACGAGAGCCAGGTCCTGGGCGGCGTCAACAACGGCTGGGCGGTGGGCCTCACCACGCTGATGTACGAGCGGCTCGCGCTCGGCTTCGGTCTTCAGGTGAGGCTGCGCATCACGCTGCAGTCGCTCGTCGACATGGCCAAGCGCATCGAGAAGAACGGCCGCGCGATCACCAAGGACCCCGTGATGCGGCAGAAGCTCGCCGCCCTCTGGATCGACACCGAGGCGCTCAAGTACACCGGCGCCCGCGCCGTCACGAAGCTGCTGCGGGGCGAGCTGCCGGGGCCCGAGGCCTCGACGGGCAAGATGGGCTGGGTCGAGACTCACCAGCGCCTGCAAGAGCTGGCCATGGAGATCCAGGGGCCGTACGCGATGCTCGCGCGCGGAGCGGACGCCGCCGTCGACAGCGGGGTGTGGCAGTATTCGTTCCTCCGGTCGCGCGCCAACTCGATCGAGGGCGGCACGACCGAGATCCAGAAGAACATCATCGGCGAGCGGGTGCTCGGGCTGCCGAAGGGCTAGGAAACTCGCGTGATCGAGGCGCGCCACGGCTTTGCCGGGGCGTGCCGAGCGCTGGGGGGTGTGGGGGGCCATTTCGGGGCCCCCCACCCAGGAGAGACGCATGGACTTCGGGTTCAACGCCGACCAGGAGATGCTTCGGGCGACCGCGCGGAAGTTCCTCGAGAACGAGTGCACGTCCGAGTTCGTCCGCGCCCGCATGGCCGAGGACGCGGGCTTCACTCCGGAGTTCTGGACCAAGCTCGCCGAGCAGGGCTGGCTGGGCCTCGTCTATCCCGAAGCCTACGGCGGCGCCGGGCTCGGCTTCGTCGACCTCACCGTGCTGATGGAGGAGATGGGGCGCGCGGTCATGCCGGGCCCGTTCTTCTCGACGCTGCTGGGCGGCCTGGCAATTCTGGAGGCCGGCTCCGACGCCCAGAAGAAGGAGTGGATCACGAAGGTGGCCGAGGGCGAGGCGCGCGTGACGCTGGCGTGGACCGAGCCGAGCGCGCGCTGGGACGCCGCCGGGATCACGACGGCGGCCAAGGCCAGCGCCGGCGGCTTCACGCTGTCGGGCACCAAGCTGTTCGTCCCCGACGCGCACGTCGCCGAGGCGCTCGTGGTGGCTGCGCGCACGCGCGAGGGCAAGAACGCGGACGACGGCGTGAGCCTCTTCCTGGTGCCCAAGGGCACGAAGGGCCTGTCGGTGAAGCTGCTGCCGACGATGGACCAGACGCGCAAGCTCTGCGAGGTGAAGCTGAACGACGTCAGCGTGCCCGCGGGCGCGCTGCTCGGTCAGAAGGACGGCGGATGGGCGCCGCTGGCCCGCGTCCTCGAGCGCGCCACCGTCGCGCTCTGCGCGGAGATGTGCGGGGGCGCGCAGAAGGTCCTCGACATGACCACGGAATACGCGAAGATCCGCATCGCCTTCGGCAAGCCGATCGGCTCGTACCAGGGCGTGAAGCACAAGGCGGCCGACATGCTCGTGGACGTCGAGAACGCCAAGTCGCTGACCTACTACGCGGCATGGGCGGTGGACGAGAACGTCCCCGAGGCGGCGCTGGCGGCGTCGATGGCGAAGGCGTACACCTCGGACGCGTTCCGCAAGGTGTCCGGCGCCGGCATCCAGCTGCACGGCGGCATCGGCTTCACCTGGGAGCACGACCTGCACCTCTATTTCAAGCGCGCGAAGTCCTCGGAGGCGACCTTCGGGGACGCGACGTACCACCGCGAGCGCGTCGCCCAGCTGATCAGCTTGTAGTTACAGTCGCTCGAGCGTCTCCACGGTGCGCTCGTTCTTCACGTCGCCCGTGTTGAGCGTGCCCTTCGGCTCGAGCAGGACCACGTGGACCTCGTCGGTGAGCGCCTTCGGGCAGTGCTCGACGCCGCGCGGCACGATGATGAGCTGACCCGGCCCCACCTCGCGGTCGCCGTCGCGCAATTGCATCCGCAGCCGCCCCGCGACGACCCAAAATAGCTCGTCCTCCGCGTCGTGGTGGTGCCAGACGAACTCCCCGCGCAGCTTCACCACCTTCACGTGCATGTCGTTGACGTCGCCGACGATCTTCGGCGACCAGGCGTCCTTGAACCGCCCGAACGTCTCGACGAGATCCACCACGCGCATGGCGCACCTCCAAGCATCGAGTATAAGTAGTCAATGGCCGACGCCGCCCCCGCCCCCGCCGAGCCCCGGCCGGCCGCCTCCGTGATCATTGTGCGCGACGCGCCGCCGGGGGCGCCCGAGCCGATCGAGGTCTACATGGTCCGCCGCCAGCGGAGCATGAAGTTCCTGGGCGGCTTCTACGCCTTCCCCGGCGGCAAGGTCGATCCCGGCGATGCCGCGTCCACCCTGCTCGCCGGGTGCCTTGGGCTCGACGCGGCGCGCGCCGCGCAGTGCTTCCCCGCGCACGGCGCGCTGCCGCCGCTGGCGTTCTGGGTCACGGCCGTGCGCGAGCTGCTGGAGGAGAGCGGCGTGCTGCTCGCCTGCGACGGCGGCGGCGGCGTCGTCGATCCGCGCGAGCCGCGCGTCGGCGCCCGGGCCGACGCCGCGCGACAGGCGCTCGTCGGGAACGGCGCGGACTTCGGCGCGCTGCTCGCCGAGGCCGGCTGGCGGTGCGACCTGCGACCGCTCCGCTACCTCTCGCACTTCGTGACGCCGAAGACGAGCCCGATCCGCTTCACCGCGCGCTTCTTCCTCTGCCGGCTGCCGCCGGGCCAGGCGCCGCGGCTCTACACGGAGGAGACGTCGGAGGGCTTCTGGATCCATCCGGGAGACGGCTACCGGCGCTTTCTCGCTCACGAGATGGCGATGGCGGAGCCCGCCGAGTACGGCCTCGCCTACATCGCGCAGTTCCGCTCGGTGAGCGAGCTGTGGGCGGCGTGTGACGACAACCGCGAGAAGTTCACGGGGGTCGTCGACCGCATCGAGTTCCAATTCTGGAAGGACTTCGACTGGAAGGCGGAGCGATGGAATCGCTGACGAGGTTTCGCGCCGTCGCGCTGACGGTGCCGTTCGCGCTCGCGCTCTGGCTGCTCATGTTCTTCGCCGCCGGCTACGGCCGTGGCATCTACCTGCCCTTCGTCGTCTTCTACGCGCCGTTGCTGGTCGTCAGCTCGATCGGGTGGCTGACGTTCTTCGTCGCTCCCGCGCTGCATCTCGTGTACGCGGCGGTGGCGGACGTCGTCCGCGCCGGCGTGCTCTCCACGCGCTACCTGCTGGCGCTGGGGCTCGCGCACTACGCCGCCGTCGCCTACGTCGGGCTCGCCACCGCCGACGGCCGCGACGCCTTGTTCGACGCCGAACCCGTCCGCTGGCGCGCGGCCGGCGCCTGGGTCGCGCTCGGGCTCGCCCTCTTCATCGTCTGGCAGGTGGTGCTCGCGCGCGTCGTCCGGCGCCGCCCGCCGATGGTATCGTGACGGGCCACACGGCCATGGCCAACGCGGTGCCCGCCTTCCTCGACGACCACGTCGCCGCCGGCGGCGGCGCGCGTCCCGCCGTGATGACGGCCGACGGGCCGACCACGTATGGCGAGCTGCGGGCGCTGGCCTGCCGCACCGGCAACGCGCTGCGCGGCCTCGGCGTCGAGAGCGGACAGCGCGTGGCGCTGCTGCTGCCCGACGGCCTCGGGTGGACCGCGGTGTTCTTCGGCGCACTGCGGATCGGCGCCGTCGCCGTTCCGCTGAACACGCGGCTCGGCGCCGCCGACTGGGCGGCCATGCTCGCCGACAGCGCCGCGCGCGTGCTCGTCACCGATCCGGCGCTGCTGGCTGACCTGGCGCCGAGGCTCGGCGACTTGCCGTGCCTCGCGCACGTGATCGTGGCGGGCGGGGGCGCGGCCACGGGTCTCGAGGCGTTGCAGGCGCGCGCGTCCGACGCGCTGCCGGCCGAGGCCGTCGACGGTGACGCCATGGCCTTCTGGCTCTACACGTCGGGCACGACCGGCGGGCCCAAGGCGGCCATCCACCGGCACCGCGACCTGCTCGCCTGCCGGCATTACGGGATCGACGTGCTGGGCGCGACCGAGGAGGATCGAACGTTCGCCACCTCCAAGCTCTTCTTCGCCTACGCCCTCGGCAACGCGCTGCTGGTCCCCCTCTTCGTCGGCGCCCGCACGTTTCTCGATCCGCGCTGGGCCGAGCCCGACGCCGTGGCGCGCAGCGTGACCGCGTTCCGGCCGACCCTGTTCTTCTCGGTGCCGACGTTCTATGCGCGGATGCTGCGCGCCGAGCTGCCGCCCGACACCTTCCGCTCGGTGCGCGCGTGCGTGTCGGCCGGCGAGCGCCTGCCGGTGGACGTGTACGAGAGCTGGCGAGCGCGTTTCGGCGTCGAGATCCTCGACGGGCTCGGCGCGACGGAGACGATCTTCATGGTGCTCTCCAACCGGCCCGGCGCCAGCCGCGGGGGCTCGGCGGGCAGGCCGGTGCCGGGCACCGAGGTGCTCCTGCTCGACGCCGAGGGCCGGGCGGTGCCCGACGGCACCGCGGGCGTGCTGCACGTCCGCACGCCGTCGGCGAGCCCCGGCTACTGGAACCACCCCGACCACACGCGCCGCACCTTCGTCGACGGCTGGTTCAGGACGGGCGACCTGCTCACGCGCGACGCCGACGGCTTCTATCATCACCAGGGCCGCGCGGACGACGTCTTCAAGGTGGCCGGGCAGTGGGTGACGCCGGCCGACGTCGAGCGCGTGCTGCTCGCGCACCCGGCCGTGGCCGAGGCCGCCGTCGTCGGCGCCGCCGAGTCGGGCGGGCTCGTCAAGCCGTTCGCGTTCGTCGTGGCCAGGAACGACGCGCGCGGCGAGCGGCTGGCAGACGAGCTGACGGCGCTCGCCGCCGAGCGGCTGCCGCCGCACCAGCGGCCGCGGCGCATCGCGCTGGTGGACGAGCTGCCGCGTACGGCCACGGGCAAGCTCCAGCGGTTCGTGCTGCGCGATCGCGCGGAGCGTACGTACCCCCAGGGGGGGCACAAGTGACGGTCCAGCACGCGACGACGATCCAGGTCCGCTGGAGCGACGTCGATCTCGCCGGCATCGCCTTCTACCCGCGCTTCTTCGAGTGGTACGACTTCGGCTGCGAGACGCTGTTCGCCGCGCTGGGGCTGGCCTGGCCGGAGGCGTTCCCGAAGTACGAGATCGTCGGCGTGCCGATCGTCGAATCGGGCTCGAGGTTCGCCTCCCCCGTCCGCTACGGCGACGTGCTCACCATCCGCTCCGCCGTCGCGTGGGTGAAAGCCACGACGTTCCGCATGGAGCACACGATTTCCGTCGGCGAGCGGCTCTGCGCCACGGGCTTCGAGGTCCGCGCCTGGGTGGCGCGGTCCCCGCTGCCGGGCGCGCGGCTGTCCGCCAAGCCGATTCCAGACGAGGTTGTCCGCAAGCTCAAGGGAGGATCCGCGTGAAACCAGAAGTCGTCTTCACGAAGGCGGCGCCGAAGACGGGATTCTCGGAGGGCACGGAGTCGCCGATCGCGCAGGGCGTGAAGTGCGGCGACTTCGTCTTCGTGTCGGGGCAGGGCCCGCTCGATCCCGTCACCAGGCAGGTCGTCTCCGACGACCTCGCCGAGCAGACGCGCGTGACCCTCGACAACGTCACCAGGGTGCTCGAGGCCGCGGGCACCTCGCTGGCCAACGTCGTGAAGGTGGGCGTCTTCCTGCGCGACATGAGGGACTTCGACACCTTCAACACGGTGTTCCGCGAGTACTTCAAGGGCGTGCAGCCGGCGCGCACCACGGTGGCAGTGCGAGGTGAGCGACGCCTCGGCGCGAGCCGAGCGGTGAAATCGTTCGGAGGGCGGCCCCGCGCAAGGGCGTGAACGTCGAGATCGACGCCATCGCCGTGATACCACATGGCAGTGCGAGGTGAGCGACGCCTCGGCGCGAGCCGAGCGGTGAAATGGCTCGGAGGATAACTATGGGGCTCGCCGGCGTCTACCTCTCCGTCCACACGCCCCGCTACTGCACCTACGACGCCGCGTTCGCGGGCAAGCTCGCGCATCCGAACTTCCAGGCGGTGCGCGACGGGATGGTGGCGCAGGGGCGGCACGTGGCCGCGCTCACGCCCGACGTCATCGTCATCAACTCCTGCCACCTGGTCGCGACGTTCCCCACCGTCGTCGACGGCACGCCACGCCACGAGGGCGTGCTCACCGCGCAGGAGGCGCCGGAGCTGATCCACGGCGTCGCCTACGATTTTCCCGGCGACTTCGAGCTGGCGGCCGCGATGATCGAGGGCGGCCGCGCGGCGGGCCTGCCGTGCACGCTCGCCAACGACGTGCACTACCCGCTCGACTACGGAACGGTCATGCCCCTCGTGTGTTACCTCGACCGGGCGCAGCGGATCGCGGCGGTGCCGGTGTCGGTGTGCCTCTCCGCCGATCTGGGCGAGAGCTTCGCGTGGGGCCGGCACATCGCGCGCGCGGCGGCGGCGCTCGGGCGGCGCGCGGCGTTCGTGGCCAGCGGCAGCGTGTCGCACAAGCTCGTGCGCGGCCCCGAGCGCTGGCCGGGCGCGGCGGAACAGGAGCTCGATCACCGCCTCGCGCGGCTGCTCGCCGACGGGGACTACGACAAGGCCTGGGCGTGGCTGCCGGAGTACGCGGAGGCGGCCGAGCCCGAGATGGGCGGGCGTCACCTCGCGATGATGCTCGGCGCGCTGATCGAGACGGGCCGTCGGTTCGAGGCCACCGTGCACGCGTACGGTCCCTCGTCCGGCAGCGGCAACTACGTCATTTCGATGGCCGCGGCCTAGCCGGATCACCCGCCGCGGTCACGACAGGCGCGGCCCGGCCGCGTGCCGGTCACCAGCCGGCTCTCGCCCGATATTCCGCGGGCGAGAGACCCTCTTGAAGAGCGCGCGAGAATTTACTATGTCGGGCTGGACACGACGCAACGACGCTCGCCCACGCCTCAACGATCGGAGACAACAATGCTCGCACTTCTCTTCTCGGCCATCGTGCTGCTGTCACTGACGCTCACCTCGACGGCGGCCTCCGCGCTGCCGACATGCGTCGAGCTCGGCAGCGATCCGGCGTTCGGTCTGGTCGGCAATCCCGACCTGAGCGGGGTGTCGACCAGTCTCGTTCCCGCCGCAGGGCCCAACGCGGCCTACTGTCAGATCAACATCACCGTCTCCAGCGAATCGGGCGAAGCCTTTGGATATTTGCCGGGCCAGTCGGAGCACATCAGGGTCCGCGTGGGACTTCCCCTCAGTCTCGCGGACGGCGGAACGGGCGGCGTGCAAGGAGCCTGGAACGGCAAACAGCGGGACCTGGGCGGCGGCGGCTATGTCGGCTCGGTCGGCGGTGTCACGGCTGCGACCAACCTCCGCTACGTCGGCACGTCGACCGACACAGGGCATTCCACCCCTGGAGGCTCGTTTGCGCTCAATCCCGACAACACGCTGAATTGGGGGCTGATCAAGGACTTCGCGCAAGACGGCATTCACGCGCAGCACGTCTGGGGCACGGCCATCGCCAAGACGTATTACGGCAGCGCCCCGACCCGTCGATACTGGACGGGCTGCTCGACAGGTGGGCGGCAGGGTCATCAGCAGGCGCAGACGTTCCCGAAGGACTACGACGGCATCCTCGCCGGCGCGCCGGCCTTCAACTGGGACCGCTTCATTCCCGCAGAGCTCTGGCCCCAGATCGTGATGTTCCAGGACCTCGGCGGCCCCATCTCGACGGCCAAGCTCACGGCGGTGACCAACGCCGCCATCGCCGCCTGCGATGCCCTCGATGGCATCGTGGACGGGATCGTTCAAGATCCTCGTCGCTGCCATTACGATGCCACGGCGTTCGTCTGCACCGGCGCCGTGGGAGACCCGGCGAACTGCCTCACGCCGGCGGAAGCGGCGGCGGTCAACAAAATCTGGAACGGACCGGTGAACGCCAAGGGCGAGAAGATCTGGTTCGGGCTCGAGCGCGGCGCGTCACTGAGCGGCCTGGCGGGCACGAACCCGTTCGCGATCACCGTCGACCACTTCCGATACTGGATCAAGCAGGATCCGACCTTCGACTGGCACACGGTGACGGAGGCCTCGTTCGTCAACGATTTTGCGACCTCCCAGGCCCTCTTCCACGACGCCATCGGCACCGACCAGGCGAACCTCCACGCGTTTCGCAGTGGCGGCGGCAAGATGATCATGTATCACGGGCTGTTCGACCAGCTGATCTTCCCGCGCGGCAGCTACGACTACTACAATCGCGCCGCCGAGAAGATGAAGGGGTCGGGCCCCAAGCCGACGTCCGCGGCGGGAGGTATGGCGGCTCTTCAGGAGTTCTACCGCTTCTTCCCGTATCCGAATAACGCCCATTGTGGCGGCGGCACGGGGCCGCAGATCGACACGAACGTGCTGTTCGACGCCCTGGTCAACTGGGTCGAGCACGGGATCGCGCCCGACTACGTCGTCGCCACACAGAATCTCGGCGGCGGCGTCGTCCGCACGCGCAAGATCTGCAAATATCCCGACGTGCTCGTGCGCAACGGCACCGGGAGCACGGACAATGAGGCCAGCTTCCACTGTGAGGTGCACCTGCAAGACGATCCGGCGCTTCTCGGAGCGGGTGTCCTGGGCAAGCCGTAGGCGCGAGTCGTCCTCGGACGGGCCTCTCGATCGACGGTGAGGTGCGCCACATGGCGCACCTCCACCCGCCCACCCGCGCTCATTCAGACCTGGGGCAGCGGCAACTCCGTCGTCTCGATGGCGTGCTAGAATCCCGGCGCCTGCCGGCCGCGAGCATCCGAACGACGCAGTGGCCCGGCATGAGACGGACCAAGGAGGTCACCGTGCGCCAACTGAGAATCGTCCTGGTTCTCTTGCTCATCGTCGGCCTGTTCGCGGGCCAGGCCGTCCTCGCCGCCGAGCCCGTCAAGATCGGGTTCATCACCTCGCTGTCGGGCCCGGCCGGCATCATCGGCAAGCACATGAAGGACTCGGTCGAGCTGGCGCTCGAGCACCTGGGCCGCAAGGTCGGCGGACTCGACGTCGAGGTCATCTACGGCGACGACCAGCGCAAGCCCGACGTCGGCAAGCAGCTCGCCGACGAGATGCTCAAGAAGCACAAGGTCAACTTCGTGAGCGGCATCATCTGGTCCAACGTCATGCTCGCGGTGGCGCCTACCGTGACGGGGGCGGGGACGATCATGGTCGGCACGAACGCCGGGCCGCACGAGCTCGCGGGCAAGATGTGCAGCGAGCTCTACTTCACGACGTCGTGGCAGAACGACCAGACGCCGGAGGCGATGGGCAAGTACATGCAGGACCAGGGCCTCACCGACGTCTACGCCATGGCGCCCAATTACGCCGCGGGCAAGGACATGGTCAGCGGCTTCAAGCGCTACTTCAAAGGCCGCGTCGTGGATGAGGTCTACACCAAGCTCGGCCAGCAGGACTACCAGGCCGAGATCAGCCAGCTCCGCGGCAAGAACCCCAAGGCCGTGTTCGTGTTCTACCCGGGCGACATGGGCATCCAGTTCCTCAAGCAGTACGCCCAGGCCGGGCTGCGCGAGCAGATCCCGCTCTACTCGGTGTACACCGTCGACGAGATCTCGCTCCCCGCCGTCGGCGAGGCCGCGCTCGGCAACTACGAGACGCGCTACTGGAGCCCCGACCTCAAGAACGAGGCGAACGCGAAGTACGTGGGCGACTTCAAGAAGAAGTTCGGGTACACGCCCTCGTTCTACGGCGCCCAGAGCTACGACGGCATCCTCCTGATCGACTCCGCCGTGCGCGCCGTCAGGGGAGACCTCGGCAACAAGAAGGGGATGGTCGCGGCCATGCGCAAGGCCGACTTCCGCTCGACGCGCGGCAAGTTCAGCTTCAACGTCAACCACACCCCGATCCAGAACTTCTACCTGTTGCGGGCGGTGAAGGGCGCGGGCGGGGACATGGAGATGCAGATCCAGAAGACCGTCTTCGAGAACCACAAGGACGCCTACTACCAAGAGTGTCCGATGAAGTGGTAGGCGTACCGGCCCGTTGAACTGGCTTCTCGTCGTCGAGCAATGCCTCAACGGGCTGCAGTTCGGCGTGATGCTGTTCCTGATGGCGGCCGGGCTCACGCTGGTCTTCGGGATCATGAACCTCGTCAACCTCGCGCACGGCTCGCTCTACATGGTCGGCGCCTACCTGGCCACCGCGGCCTTCAACCGGACCGGCTCGTTCCTGGCCGCGGTGGCGTTCGCGCTCGCGGCCACGCTGGCCATCGGCATGCTGGTGGAGGTGATCGCGCTCCGCACCCTCTACGAGCGCGATCACCTGGACCAGGTCCTCGCCACCTTCGGCCTGATCCTCTTCTTCAACGAGGCCGTGGCCATCGTCTGGGGGCGCGCGGCGCTGTTCACCGCGGTGCCGCGCGCGCTGTCCGGCCACCTCCAGGTGCTGCCGGGCATCCCGTACCCCGCCTACCGCGCGGTCATCATCCTGGTGGGCCTGGCCGTCGCCCTGCTGCTGTACGTCGTGGTGAGCCGCACCCGGCTCGGCATGCTGATCCGCGCCGGCGCCAGCAACCGCACGATGGTGGGCGCGCTGGGCGTGAACATCCGCCTGCTCTACACGGTGGTCTTCGGCTTCGGCGCCGCGCTCGCCGCGCTCGGCGGCGCCATGGCCGGTCCGATCTACTCGGTGCTGCCGGGCATGGGCGAGGAGATCCTCATCCAGGTCTTCGTCGTCATCGTCATCGGCGGCATCGGCTCGATCCGCGGCGCGCTGGTGGGCGCGGTGGTCGTGGGCATGGTGGACACGCTCGGCCGGGCCTTCCTCAAGCCGATGCTGAGCACCGTCCTCGGCCCCTCCGCCGCCGACAACGCGGGGCCGGCGCTCGCCTCGATGCTGATCTACATCCTGATGGCGGCCGTGCTCTTCTTCCGCCCCCAGGGGCTGTTCCCGGCCGTCCGCAGCTGATGCGCTCCGCGCGCGCGCTCACGCTCGTCGCCGGCTTCCTGGTCCTCGGCCTCGTCCCGGTGGTGGCCGCACTCGCCAATCAGCCCTTCTATCTGGACCTGTTCCGGCGGATCATGATCTTCGCCATCGCCGCCGTCAGCCTCGATCTCATCCTGGGCTTCGGCGGCATGGTCAGCTTCGGCCACGCGGCGTACCTGGGCATCGGGGCCTACGCCGTCGCGATCCCGGCCTTCTACGGGATCCACAGCGGCCTCGTCCAGTGGCCGCTCGCGCTGGCGCTGTCGGGGCTGGCGGCGCTGGCGATCGGCGCCGTCTCGCTGCGGACGAGCGGCGTGTCGTTCATCATGATCACGCTCGCCTTCGCCCAGATGCTGTACTACCTCGGCATCTCCATCAACGCGTGGGGCGCCGACGACGGGATGCGGCTGGCGCGACGCAGCCAGTTCGGCGGCGTCGTGGACCTGGCGAACGCCTACGTCTTCTACTACGTCGTCTTCGGCGTGCTCGTCGCGCTGCTCTGGCTCGGCCATCGCCTCATCCACGCGCGCTTCGGCGTCGTGATCCGCGCCGCCAAGTCCAACGAGCCGCGCATGCGCGCCATCGGGTTCGCGACGTTCCGCTACAAGCTGGCCGCGTTCGTGATCGCGGGCGCCGGGGGCGGGCTGGCCGGCGCGCTGCTGACCAACCAGACGGAGTACCTGACGCCCAGCTACATGCACTGGACACGCTCGGGCGACATCATGGTGATGGTGATCCTCGGCGGCATGGGCACGCTGTACGGCCCCGTGCTCGGCGCCGTCGCCTTCCTGCTGCTGGAGGACATCCTCTCAGCGTGGACGGTGCACTGGCAGGTCGTCCTGGGGCCGCTGCTCGTCCTGGTCGTCCTCTACGCGCGCCGCGGCCTCTATGGCCTGCTGCCCGGCGCGGGCGCGCGCAATGGCTGAGCCGCTGCTGGCGGTGCGCGGCCTCACCAAGCGCTTCGGCGGCCTCGTGGCCACCGACAGGGTGGACCTCGAGGTGGCGGACGGCGAGACGCTGGCCGTCATCGGGCCGAACGGCGCGGGCAAGACGACGCTGATCGGCCAGCTCTCCGGCGACCTCGTCCCCGACGCCGGCACGATCCGCTTCGCCGGCGAGGACGTCACGGCGCTGCCGGCGCCGACCCGCTCGCAGCGCGGCCTGGCGCGCTCGTTCCAGATCACGAGCATCTTTCCGGAGTTCACCGCGCTCGACAATGTCGCGCTGGCCGTGCAGGCCCACGCCGGACACAGCTTCCGCTTCTGGACGCCGGCCAGGGCGGAGCGGGCGCTGCGCGAGCCGGCCCGCGCGACGCTCGAGCAGGTCGGGTTGGGCGCGCGCGCCGCCGTCGCGGCGGGGACGCTCGCCCACGGCGAGCAGCGGCAGCTCGAGATCGCCATGGCGCTGGCCACGCGCCCGCGGCTGCTGCTCCTCGACGAGCCCGTCGCCGGCATGGGAGCCGACGAGTCGCAGCGCATGGTGCAGCTGCTGCGCGCGCTGCGCGGCCACCACACGATCGTCCTGGTCGAGCACGATATGGACGTCGTCTTCGCGCTGGCCGACCGGATCAGCGTGATGGTCTACGGCCGCGTCATCGCCAGCGGCGCCCCGGAGGCAATCCGCGCCAACGCCGAGGTCCGCCGCGCCTACCTCGGCGAGGAGATCCCGGCGTGACGCTGCGGCTCGAGGGCATCGAGGCCGCCTACGGCCTCAGCCAGGTTCTGTTCGGCATCAGCCTCGAGGTCCCCTCCGGCCGGCTCGTGACCCTGCTCGGCCGCAACGGCATGGGCAAGACGACCACCGTCCGCGCGGTGATGGGCATCGTGCCGATCCAGGCCGGACGCGTCCACTTCGACGGACGCGCGCTGCACGGCCTGCCGCCGTACCGCGTGGCCCGGGCCGGCCTGGGGGTCGTGCCCGAGGGCCGCCAGGTGTTCCCGAACCTCACCGTCCGCGAGAACCTCGTCGCCACGGCCGCCAACCGGCGCCGGGCGGCCGAGCCGTGGAGCGTGGCGCGGGTGTTCGGCCTGTTTCCCCATCTGGCGGCCCGGGCCCGCAGCCTGGGCGGCACGCTGTCCGGCGGCGAGCAGCAGATGCTCTCCATCGGTCGCGCCCTCATGACGAACCCCGCGCTGCTGATCCTCGACGAGGCCACCGAGGGGCTGGCGCCGCTCGTCCGGGCCGAGATCTGGGGCTGCCTCGAGCGCCTCAAGCAGAGCGGCCTGTCGATTCTGCTGATCGACAAGCACGTCGAGGCCGTGACCCGGCTGGCCGATCATCACTACGTCCTCGAGAAGGGGCGGGTGGTGTGGGACGGCACCTCGGTCGAGCTGCGGGCGCGTCCGGACGTCCAGCATCGCTACCTCGGCGTATGATCGAGCGCTGATGGCCGCGCGCGTGACCGAGGAGCGCCACGGGTCCCCCGGGGCGCTCCGAGCGTTGGGGGGTGTGGGGGGCCATGTCGTGGCCCCTCACGTGGACTGATGGCCGCGCCCTTTCCGACCACCGCCACGCCGAGCGACCTCGTCGGTCGCGTGCTGGGACTCAATCCGGGGATGATGACGGGTCCCGGCACCAATACCTACCTCCTCGGCCGCCGCGATCCGATCCTCATCGACACCGGCGCCGGCGTGCCCGACTACGTGCCGCTCCTCGAGCACTATCTCGGCGAGCGCGGCTGGACGCAGCCGTCGCGCGTCATCCTGACCCACCGCCATCGCGACCACCTCGGGGGCGTCGCCTCGCTGCGCGCGCGCTTCAAGGGCCTGCGCGTGTCGAAGATGCGCCACAAGGACGCGGATCTACCCGAGCCGATCGACGACCTGCGCGCCGGCGAGACGGTGCACGGCGAGGGGGTGACCCTCGTCCCCGTCTACACGCCGGGTCACGCCTCCGACCACCTCTGCTACTACCTCGTCGAGGAGAAAGCGCTCTTCACGGGCGACGTGATCCTCGGCGGCTCCACGACCGTGATCCCCTCCGACGACGGCGACCTGGTCGACTATCTCGACTCGCTGCGGCGGCTGCAGAAGATGGACGTACGGCGCATCTATCCCGCGCACGGCCCCGTCATCGAGGACGGCCCCGCGAAGATCGCCGAGTACCTGGAGCACCGGATGCTGCGCGAGCGGCAGATCCTCGAGGCGCTTGCCGACGGCGTCGAGACGATTCCCGCGATCGTCGCGCGGATCTACGTGGACGTGGCGCCGGCGCTGCACCCGGCGGCGGCGCTCTCGGTGGAGTCACATCTCAAAAAGCTCGCGCGCGAGGGCCGCGCGCACGAGGACAAGCAGCCCGACCGCCCGTCGCGCTGGAGGCGTTAGTCGCGGGCGGAGGTCACGGCCTGGAGGTGGGCTAGGGCCTGCGTCTCGAAGACCGCGATCGAGTAGCCGAACGCCGAGTGGCGCTTCAGCCGGCCGAAGTACTCCACCATCTTCGCAGGCCGTGCCGCTCGATGAGGTAGTCGGCCAGCAGGAAGGTCAGGTGGTATGTCTCGACCGAGCCCTCACGCTGGTGGCGCAGCGTGAAGTCGCGCGGCGAGCCCAGGGTGCTCAAGGTCCAGCCGCCCGTGCGCGAAGGCCGGCTGTCGCTGCACGCGCACGAGGGCCAGCCGGCGGTGCATCTGCAGCGAGCCCTCGTCGAGGCGCTCGAGCGCCTGGAACGCGACGCGCTCCGCCATTCCCTCCGCCAGCCATTGCTCGGCGCGCCCCTCGCCCCCCGCCAGCTCGAACTGGGCGACGTGTGTGAGCTCGTGCGCGATGAGACGCAGCCACTCGCGGCCGCCTCCGGCCAGCCGCCCGTTGAGCAGCGCGCGTCCAGGCCGGGCGATGCCGATCGCGAACGCCGCCAGCTTGTTCGCGCCCTCCTCGCCCATGGCCGCGTCCTGCACGAGCCCCCGGCGAAATGCCTCGCGCGTGGTGTAGACGTGCACGCGCGTGCCCGCCGGCAGCGGCAGCCCGAGGTCGTGCGTGAGGACGTCCACGACGCGCTCGATGCCGCCCGTGCGCGGGCCCCCGATCACCTGCACCCCGGCCGTGGTGCCAGCCACGCCAGCGGCGGCCGTGCTCGAGGCCACGCGCGCGGCGCCGCCGCCCAGCAGGAGCAGGGTGGCGGCGGCGAGCGCCAGGGGCGGACCGAGACGGCTCAATTGAACCATCCCGCGCGGTGGAGCTCGCCGCGCACGCGCTCGACGTTCGCGATCTCACGCCGGATGCGGGAGTCTCGGGCCCCTCGTGCGACGCGTGATGAAGGCGTCGCAGGATGAGCGCGACCCTCAGATACGGAAGCTGCCAGCCGGCGACTCGACGATTCACGCCCCGGTCAAGGGCAGCGTCGCTGCCAGACCTGACGCGCGCCAAGTCCGCGTCGTTGCGAGCGCTCTTGCGGCGGCCCGGGGAGCGCCCGGGCATTTCTCCGCGGAGTCGGTCAGTTTTTCCCGCGGGCGCGCGCGGCGTCGACGACGGCGGTAAACAGTGCGCGCGCGGCCGCGTCGTGGCCGACGAGGTCTTCGGGATGCCACTGCACGGCGACGACGAAGCGCCGCTGATCGGCGTGCTCGAGCGCCTCGATCACGTTGTCGGGCGCCCACCCGACCTCCCTCAGGTCGCGCCCGAGGCGGTGAACCGACTGGTGGTGGAAGCTGTTCACGCGAAGCTCGGAGACTCCGACGATGGAGCCGATCCGCGTGTGTTCCGTCTGCAGCTTCACGTCGTGGGTGGCGAGGTGGCGCCGGTCGGGCTGGCTATGCTGGACCTTGTCGCCGAACACGTCGGGCACGTGCTGGTGCAGCGTGCCGCCGAGCGCGACGTTCAGCACCTGCAGCCCGCGACAGATCGCGAACATCGGCACGTCGTCGCGCAGCGCGCGGTCGACCAGCTCCAGCTCGAGACCGTCGCGGTCGGCGGAGACGAGCGTGGTCCTGGGATGCGCGGCCTCGCCGAACCGCGAGGGCTCGACGTCGCCGCCGCCCGTCAGGACGAGCCCGTCGAGCCGCGCCCAGAGCGCCTCGCGGGCCGCCGGCGAGAGCTGCGGCGCCAGCAAGATGGGGACGCCGCCCGCCTGCTCGACGGCGCGCAGGTACGCGGCGTTGACGTAGGCGCGCTCCGGGTACTCGTCGACGGTGACGGAGGTCGAGACACCGATCAGGGGCGCGGGCACGAAGCGAGCATACCGTGATCAGTTTGCGGACTCACGCTATGTCCTGACGGTCCCCGTAATCCCCGGCCGGCTGGTCCCGGCAGGGAGGTGCGTGATCGTCCGGCGGAGGCGGGCCGGTAACGAGCGCCTGTCCGAAGGATTCTTCACGCCGTGCTGAATGGTGGCACGGGCTTACGCGGCGTCAGGTAGCCGCTATCTTGGGGAGAGGCCGGGCCGGAAGTCCGCCGCCGCCAGTAATACGCCGCTAGATTCCGCTCTTTTCCCCACGACGCCGCGCAGAACCTTCGGCGCTCTCTATGGAGAGGTTGGTGGGGTGGTGCCTGGCCAGGCGGCCGACGCCCTTCGGCGGAACTGAAGTGGTCATTGACACGCATCATAGGTGGCGCTAGAGTCGGCCGCCGACCCACCCATCGCGCCGGGTTCCAGTTCGGCCGGGAGACCGCGCCATGAAACGCGCCCTTGCCGTCACCTTCGTCCTCATCACCGGATGCGCGGGCCTCAAGAACACGCCGATTCAAGACTATGTTCTGGAAACGGGGCGCGCATGCGAGACCGTGAGCGCGGGGTGGAGAATTCTCCGCGTCGATACCGCCGGTCATTATTGGATAACCGGCGAAGGTCCAGCTGGCATCCCAATGTTTCACGCATGCATGAAAGAACAGTATGCGAAGAAACCGTTCAACGCGTGGCTCAAAGCACAGACGAGAGAGTCGCCGATTTCTTCCCAGCCGCCGCGGCCAGAGGTTGCAGGACCTCCGCCGCCGGCGTCAGGGTCTTCTGCGGCGGTCGTAGCAGAGACGGTGTGGCAACCCGGCTACCAGTGGACGTACCGGTACGAGAGCCCACGTGATAGCGGAACCTTTGCATGGGTCGTGAATCGAGAAGAAGTACTGGACGGTATCCGGTTCTACGTCGTCGCGTCAGGGACCCGCGAAATCTACTTCCGGAAGTCGGACTTCGCCCACTACATGGACAAAGTGAATGGAGCGGTCGAAGTCAGGAACACTCCTCCGATACGTTTGGCATCTGGAACGGCGGGCGATAAGTGGGAACTTCGATACGTTCGTGAAACGCCGCAGCAACAGTCGACTCAGAACATCGTGCGAACGTGTGAGACGAGCGGACCGGAAACGGTCACCGTCCCGGCCGGGACGTTCGAGGCAATGAAGACGACGTGCGTGAATGCCCGAACCGGGGAGACGGATTACGAGATTTGGTATTCCGCAGCGGTCAAGCAGATGATTCGGGAGCGCACCCGGTTCTCTTACGGCTGGCGCGAACGTGAACTCATTGGAATGCGTATGTTCCCTGATCGCGTTCAGTAGTCCCCGCATGAAAACCGCTGAACCCCGCGAGGCGCGGAATGATCTTTCCGCGTTCGGTGACGGAAGAGGCTCTCGGCCGCCTGCCGGCGGCGTTGGGGAGAAAGGGGAAATATGAAGGCTTTAGCCTTGGTCACGGTGCTGGCCCTCGGTGGATGCGCTACTGGAAACTACTGGACGAAACCGGGTGTTACAGAACAAGATTCAAGCGTGACTACTACCAATGTATGAAGGACTTTCGCGCTGGAGCAGGTTCAAAATATCCACGCAATTTAGCTTACGAAAGAGAAGTGTCTGGAGGCGCAGGGATACAAACTGGGTGCTGATACAAACTCGAATCACCATGAATTTGCGAAGCCTTTGCCATGATTGAGTGAGTTAGAATCAGCCGCGCATGATGACACATCCTCGTCCTGATCGTTGACGACGAGCCGGAGGTCGCGGACGTTCTCTGATTACGGCGCGAGCGTAGCATGCCTGCGCGCGGTATCATCGCGGCCATGAGCCTCGACTCCGTCTCGTCGCAGCAGAGCACGCCCGCGTACCGCCCGACCGCCACCGTCCAGGCCATCGGCTCCCGGTGGGGCGTGGCCGCCGGCCACGCGCTCGCCGCCGAGGCGGCCGCGCACGTGCTCGGCGCCGGCGGCAACGCGATCGACGCGGGCGTCGCCGCGGGTATCTGCCTGGGCGTCGTTCACTGCGACATGGTCAGCGTCGCCGGCGTGGCGCCGATCCTCGTGCACCTCGCGCGCACGGGCGAGACGTTCCAGGTGTCGGGCGTGGGGCCCTACCCGGGCGCCTCGACGCTGGAGTACTTCCGCGGCCTCGGCAACCAGATCCCGCCCGGCCTGCCCCGCACCGTGGTTCCCGCGGCGCCGGCGGCGTGGTGCGCGGCGCTCGAGCGCTGGGGGACGATGTCATTCGCCGACGTCGCGAGGGCGGCGACCGAGCACGCCGGCCGCGGCTTCCCGGTGTCGAGCTTCTCCGCGTTCCAGATGACGGCCAACGCCGACAAGTACCGCCGCTGGCCGACCTCGACGGCGCTCTACCTGAACAACGGACGGCCGTTCCGCATGGGCGAGCGGCTCGTGCAGGCCGAGCTGGCCGAGACGCTGTCGCGCATGGCGCGCGCGGAGGCGAGGGAGGGCGGCAGCCGCGCCGCCGCCGTGCGCGCCGCCCGCGACGAGTTCTACCGGGGCGAGACCGCCGCGCGCATCGCGGAGTTCCACCGCGCGGAGAAGGGCCCGCTGACGGCCGAGGATCTCGCGAGCTTCGAGGTCGAGGTCGAGCGCGCGATCGTCGGCACCTACGGTCCCTGGCAGGTCGGCGTGTGCGGGTTCTGGTGCCAGGGCCCGGTGCTGCTGCAGATGCTGAACCTGATCGAGGGGACCGATGTCGCCGCCCTCGGTCACAACTCGCCCGCGTACCTGCACCTGCTCGCGGAGACGGCGAAGGTCGCGTTCGCGGACCGCGACGCCTGCTACGGCGACCCGCAATTCGTCGACGTGCCCGCCGAGCGCCTGCTCTCCAGGGCCCACGCGGCCGAGCGGCGCGCGCTGATCCGCGACCGTGCGTGGCGCGAGATGCCGCCGGTGGGCGAGCGCCGCGGCGCTGCCGCCATCGCGGGCGGCTCCGGCGAGTCGCTCGACACCTCCTACGTCGCCGTCGTCGACGCGGAGGGCAACGGCTTCTCGGCCACGCCGAGCGATCCCAACGTGGACTCGCCGGCGGTGGCGGGCGTGGGCTGTGTGGTGTCGCCGCGCGGCTCGCAGGGCTGGCTCGATCCCGCGCACGCGAGCGTCGTGGCGCCGGGCAAGCGGCCGCGCCTGACGCCGGCGCCGGCGATGCTGCTGCGCGAGGGCCGGCTGGTGATGCCGTTCGGCACGCCGGGCGGCGACGTGCAGCAGCAGGCGATGCTCCAGGTGCTGCTGAACCACGTCGTCTTCGACATGCCGCTGCAGCAGGCGATCGAGGCGCCGCGCGCGGCCTCGCGCTCGTTCCCCGACTCGTTCTGGCCGCACGCGTTCGCCCCCGGCAAGCTGGAGGTCGAGCGCCGCATCCCGAAGGAGACGCGCGACGCGCTCGCCGCGCGCGGCCACGAGGTCAGCGAGTGGCCCGAGTGGGAGTGGCGCGCCGGCGCGGTCTGCGGCGTGCGCATCGCGGAGGACGGCGCGCGCTGGACGGGCGCCGATCCGCGCCGCGGCTCGCACGCCATCGCGCGCTGACGCCGCGGCGCCCCGCACCTCGAGTCGGCTATCCTGCGCTCATGCCCTGGCGGACGCTCGTCGGCCTGTCGCTGCTGACCCTGGTAGCGGCTCCCGCGGCGGCGAGCGACGAGCGCGTGCCGCCGCCGGGGCCCGGCGGACGCCCGGGGCCACGGCCCGCGGCGCCGGTCGAGGCGGCGGAGCGGCCGGCGTACGCGATCGGTCACAAGTGGTTCCTCACCGACGGCACGTACGAGCTGAAGCGGCTCGATGGCCGCGACTACGTCTTCGTCGGGCCCGGCCGCGAGCTCCGACTGACTCCCGAGCTCGCGGTCGCCGGCGTTCGCCGCGGAGCCGACTACGTGGACTTTCGTCCTCCGCCGCGCCTGAAGTGGCCGCTGCGCGCGGGACTGTGGGGCTCGGGCGAGACGAACTGGCGGGTGAGCCGCCTGCCGAAGAACGTCGCGGGCCTTTCCACCGCGGGCGGACTGCGCGTCACGTGGCAGGTCCGCGCGCCCGAGGACGTCACCGTGCCGGCCGGCCGTTTCACGGCGTGGCGCATCGACTACGAGGTGTTCCAGACCGGCGCCGGCGGGCGGCAAACGCCCGTCTGGCAATTCTCGACCTGGTACGCGCCGGCCGTCCGGCAGCTCGTCAAGGCCGACGACGATGGCACCGGGTGGCTGTCGTTCGAAGTCGCCTCGATCGAGGCCACGCCGCCCGCGATGGCCACCGGCCCCACGCCGCCGCCGCCGCCCGCCACGACACCGCCGGTCGCCACGCCCGCGCCGCCGGCACGCGTCGCCCCCCCGACGCCGTCCGGCGACACCGAGGCGCCCAGGATCGTCATCAACTACCCGCCGGCGGACATCAAGCTCGAGAGCGAGCGGATCGTCGTGCTGGGCGTGGTGAGCGACAACGTCGGCGTGGATCGGGTGCAGGTGACCGTCAACGGCGTGGAGGTCCCGCAGGAGCGCGGGATGGAGGCTCGGGGCCGCGCGATCCGCGTCCCCGCGACGCTCCGGCCCGGCGACAACGTGATCGAGATCACGGCCACCGACAAGGCCGGCAACGTCGCCCAGGTCGTGCGCACCATCACGCGGGTCGTGGCTGTCGCGCCGCCGTCGCCCGCGCCGGTCGTGAAGACCGCCAACCGCTGGGCCGTCATCATCGGCGTCGGCACCTACGCGAACCCGACGATCCCCCGCCTGCGCTACGCCACGCGCGACGCGGAGGCGATGTACCGCTTCCTCACGACGAAGGGCGGCTACCCCAAGGACAACGTGCTGCTCCTGACGGACGGCGCCGGGCAGAAGCCGACGCTGCAGAACATCCGCCGCGCCCTCGGCGAGTTCCTCTACCGCAAGCCGGGACGCGAGGACATGGTGCTGATCTACTACGCCGGACACGGGGCGCCGGAGGTGGACACGGCGGGCAACGAGACCGACGGCCTCGCGAAGTACCTGATCCCGATGGACGCCGAGCCGGAGTCGCTCTACAGCACGGCGCTGCCGATGGACGAGATCCAGCGGATCTTCGCGCGCATCCCCGCCGAGCGCATCGTCATGCTGCTCGACACGTGCTACAGCGGCACCGCGGGCGGCCGCACGTTCATGCGGCAGCAGATCCGCGCGGGCAGCATCAACGACCAGTTCCTCGAGCGGCTCACGCGCAGCCGCGGCCGCGTGATCATCACCGCGAGCGGTCCCAACGAGGTCGCGCTGGAGTCCTCGGAGCTGGGCCACGGCGTCTTCACGTACTTCCTGCTCCAGGGGCTCGCCGGCAAGGCCGATCGCAACGGCGACGGCGTCGTGACCGTCTCGGAGCTGTACGAGTACGTCGAAGAGCAGGTGGATCGCAAGGCGCGCGCCGAGGGCGGCCGCCAGCGGCCGCTCATGAAGGGCGAGGTCGAGGGCACGCTGCCGCTCGCCCAGGTCGGCAAGTGAGGCGTCGCTACGTCGTCGCGGGCGCCGGCGTGAGCGGACGGCTGCGCACGGGCACCTCGCGGATCATCAGCGCCATGCCGGCGGCCAGGAAGGCCATGATCGCCGCGGACACGAACGCGCTCGAGTAGGAGCCGGTCCACTCGAAGATCCAGCCGGCCCCCGCCGCGCCCAGCGCCGAGCCCACCTGGTGGGCGAAGAAGATCCAGCCCGAGAGCTCGCCCACCGAGAAGCGGCCGTAGATGTTCGCGGTCAGCGTCGTGGTCGGCGGCACCGTGGAGATGTAGTTGAGGCCGAAGAGCGCCGCCCACACGTGCAGCGACGGCACGTCCCACACGTAGAGCAGGAAGAGCAGCGAGAGCCCGCGCACGAAGTAATAGATCGCGAGCGGGCCGCGGCGCCCGAAGCGGTCGCAGAACCAGCCCGAGCCGATGGTACCGATCATGTTCATCGCGCCCATCACGCCGAGCGCGGCCGAGGCCTGCATCGCGGTGAAGTTGTGCTCGAGCGCGTGCGGCATGAAGTGGGTGAGCACCATGCCGTTGCTGGTGTAGCCGCACACGAAGAACGAGCCCATGAGCAGCCAGAACGGCAGCGTCTGCGCCGCCTCCGACACCGAGACGCGCCCGGCGTGCTGCTCGGCCGCGATGTCCGCGGCCGTCGGCCTGGGGCCGGTGGCGCCGAGCGGGCGCAGGCCGCGCTGCTCCGGCGTGTCGCGCAGGAGCCACAGGCCGACGGGGACGATCAGCACGACCAGGCCGATGCCGAGCCACAGGAACGACGAGCGCCAGCCGTAGGTGTACGTGAGCATGGTGGCGAGCGGGACGATCAGGAGCTGGCCCGCCGACATGCCGCCGGCCGCGAGGCCCATGGCCATGCCGCGGTGCGTGTCGAACCAGCGCGCGACGATCGCCGAGCCCGTGCTCAGGGCCGCGCCGCCGGCGCCGACGGCCATGATCACGCCCGCCGTGACGAAGAGGTGCCAGAGCTTCGTCACGAAGCCCGAGGCGATGGAACCGACGCCGAGCAGCGTCAGGGCCAGCACGATGACGCGCGCCGGGCCCCATCGGTCGGCGAGCCGGCCGGCGAACGGCCCCGCGGCGCCGAGCAGCAGCAGCGAGACGGCGGCGGCGGTCGAGAGCGCGCCGCGGCTCCAGTGCATCTCGTCCTCGATCGGCTTGATGTACACGCCGAAGACGGCGCGCACGCCGGTGGAGGCGAGCATGCACAGCGTGAGGGCTCCGAGGACGATCCAGGCGGGATGCAGCCGGCGCGGAGACGGCATGGCCTTCAGATGATGGCACGCGCCCGCAGCGATTCACCCGGCCAACCCGCCGCCTGTGCGACCGCCGATTGGCCGGGGAAGACCGACCGACTCTTCTACTCGACGACCTCGGACGCGGCGCTCCGCTCGAAGACCAGCTCGTCGCCGTGGGCATCGACGGTCACGGTGTCGCCCTCGGCGAACTCGTGCTCGAGAAGCTTGAGCGCCAACGGGTCCTGGATCAGCCGCTGGATCGTCCGCTTGAGGGGCCGCGCCCCGAACGTCGGGTCGTACCCCTCGCGGGCGAGGACGGCCTTCGCGGCGTCGGTGACCTCGAGACCGATGCGCTTGGCGGCCAGGCGCCGGCGCAGGTGCTCGAGCTGGATGTCGACGATGCGCTCGATCTCCTCCCGCCCGAGCGGCGTGAAGATCACGATCTCGTCGATCCGGTTGAGGAACTCCGGACGCAGCGTGTTGCGCAGCTCCTGCATGAGCAGCGGCCGCACCTTGTCGGGCTTCTCGTAGTCCCGGAAGATGTGGCTGCCGAGGTTGGAGGTCATGATCACGACGGTGTTGCGGAAGTCCACCGTGCGGCCCTGGCCGTCGGTGAGCCGCCCGTCGTCGAGCACCTGCAGCAGCACGTTGAAGACGTCCGCGTGCGCCTTCTCGATCTCGTCGAAGAGGATGACCGAGTACGGGCGGCGGCGGACGGCTTCGGTGAGCTGGCCGCCCTCGTCGAAGCCGATGTAGCCCGGCGGGGCGCCGATGAGGCGCGCCACGGTGTGCTTCTCCATGTACTCCGACATGTCGATGCGGATCATCGCCCGCTCGTCGTCGAACATGAACTCGGCGAGCGCGCGCGCCAGCTCGGTCTTGCCGACGCCGGTGGGACCGAGGAACAGGAACGAGCCGATCGGCTTGTTCGGGTCGCTGAGCCCGGCGCGGCCGCGGCGCACGGCGTTGGCCACCGCGCGGATCGCCTCGTCCTGGCCGACCACGCGGGCGCGCAGGCGCTCCTCCATCTTCACGAGCTTCTGGACCTCGCCCTCGAGCAGACGGGTGACGGGGATGCCGGTCCATTTCGCGACGGTGTGAGCGATGTCCTCCTCGTCGACTTCCTCGCGCAGCATGCGGCCGCGCTTCTGCTGGTCGGCGAGGCCCTTCTCCATCTCGACGAGCTTCTTCTCCAGCGCGGGCAGGGTGCCGAAGCGCAGCTCGGCGGCACGGTTCAGGTCGCCGCGGCGCTCGGCGTCGACCATGGCCTGGCGCGCCGCTTCGATCTGTTCCTTCACCCCGCTCATGCCGGCGATGCCCTGCTTCTCGGCCTGCCACTGCGCCTTGAGAACGTCGGCCTTCTCCTTGAGCGTGGCCAGCTCGGCGTCGAGCTTGCCCAGGCGCTCGCGCGCGCCGGAATCGTCCTGGTCCCGCGCCACCGACACGCGCTCGATCTCGAGCTGCATGATCCGGCGCGTGATCTCGTCGATCTCCTGCGGCATCGAGTCGATCTGCATGCGCAGGCGCGCGGCCGCCTCGTCGACGAGGTCGATGGCCTTGTCGGGCAGGAAGCGGTCGCCGATGTAGCGGTGCGAGAGCACGGCCGCCGCCACCAGGGCGGCGTCCTTGATCTTCACCTTGTGGTGGACCTCGTACTTGTCCTTGAGGCCGCGCAGGATCGCGATGGTGTCCTCGACGCTCGGCTCGCGCACCATCACGGGCTGGAAGCGCCGCTCGAGCGCGGGGTCCTTCTCGACGTGCTTGCGGTACTCGTCGAGCGTGGTGGCGCCGACGCAGCGCAGCTCGCCGCGCGCGAGCGCGGGCTTGAGCATGTTGGCGGCGTCGACGGCGCCCTCGGCGGCGCCCGCGCCCACCAGCGTGTGAAGCTCGTCGATGAAGCAGATGATCTGGCCCGAGGACTCGGTGATCTCCTTGAGGACGGCCTTGAGCCGGTCCTCGAACTCGCCGCGGTACTTCGAGCCGGCGACCATGGCCCCGATGTCGAGCGCCACGAGCCGCTTGTCCTTGAGGCCCTCCGGCACGTCGCCGGCCACGATGCGCTGGGCGAGCCCCTCGACGATGGCTGTCTTGCCGACGCCGGGCTCGCCGATCAGCACGGGGTTGTTCTTCGTGCGCCGCGAGAGCACCTGGATGACGCGCCGGATTTCCTCGTCGCGGCCGATGACGGGGTCGAGCTTGCCCCGGCGCGCGGCGTCGGTGAGGTCCTTCGAGTAGCGCTGCAGCGCCTGGTACTTGTCCTCCGGGTTCTGATCGGTCACGCGCTGGGTGCCGCGCACGTCCACGAGCGCCTTGAAGATGGCGTCGGGGGTCACGCCGGCGGCCGCCAGCGCGTGGCTGGCCGCGCCGTCGCGGTCCTGGGCGATGGCCACGAGCAGGTGCTCGGTCGAGACGTACTCGTCCTTCATCGACTCGGCCTGTTTCTGGGCGCGCTCGAGCGCCGCACGCAGCCGCTCGCCCATGTACTGGCCGCTGCCGCCGCGCACCTGCGGGATCTTCTCGAGCGCCGCGTCGACCTGGGAGGCGAGCGTGTCCGCGCGGACCCCGAGCTTGCCGAGAATCGGCGCGACCACGCCATCCTTCTGCGCGACGAGCGCGTGGAGCAGGTGCTCCGGCTCGATCGACTGGTGACCGTGCTCGCTGGCGAGCGCCTGCGCCGCCTGCAGCGCTTCCTGGGCCTTGACCGTCAGCTTGTCGAGTCTCATCGTCGTCTTTCTTATTTACCGTCGGGGCACCTTCGCAGGGCTCCGGTGCCCGACGGTCGGCGAATCATTGCGGGCCGTCTTATCCTTGCAGGCCTCTCTTACCCCTGCGCATACCCGCGGGGTGAATCGGTCCGCAGCGCCCGCAAGCGCTCGTAGAGCTCTTTCTCGGCCGCCGTCAGCTCGGCGGGCATCACGATCCGCACGGTGATCAGCTCGTCGCCGGCGCCGCCGCCCTTGAGCCGCGGCATCCCGTACCCGGGCAGCCGGAACGTGCGCCCGCTCGACGTGGCCGGCGGGATCTTCATCGACACCTTGCCCCGCAGCGTCGGCACCTCGATCGTCGCGCCCAGCGCCGCCTCCGGCGCCGTGATCGGCAGCGTCACGTGCACGTCGTCGCCCTTGCGCTCGAACTGCGTGTCCGGCGCGACGGAGACGACCAGGTAGAGGTCGCCGCGGCCGCCGGTGCCGCCGCCGCCCTCGCCCGAGACGCGCACCTTCTGGCCCGTGCGCACGCCGGCGGGAATCCGCACGTCGACCTCGCGACGCGCGCGCTGCCAGCCGGTGCCGTGGCAGGTCGCGCACGGCTTGCCGCCGACGTTGCCGCTGCCCTGGCACGTGGCGCAGGGCTCGTCCAGCTCGAGCGAGAACGACTTGCGCGTCCCGCCGAAGGCCTCCTCCAGCGAGATCTCGACGCCCGCCTGAACGTCCTCGCCGCGCCGCCGGCGCGCGGCACGCCCGACGCCACCGCCGAGGAGGTCTTCGAAGCCGCCGCCGCGCCCGCGAGATCCGGCAACGTCGCCGAAGATCGTCCGAAAGAACTCTGAGAAGTTCCCGGCGTCGCCGAACTCGACGTTGAAGCCTCCGGGACCCGCCCCGGTCGGCGCGCCCTGCTGGGCGTACCGCTGCCAGTCGGGACCGAGCGTGTCGTAGCGCCGGCGCTTCTCGGGATCGGAGAGGACCTCGTAGGCCTCGGCGATCTCCTTGAAACGAGCGTCCTGCCCCTTGTTGACGTCGGGGTGGTACTTGCGGGCCAGCTTCCGGTACGCGGACTTGATGGTCTTCTCGTCCGCGCTCCGGTCGACGCCCAGAATTCGATAATAGTCCTTGAACTCGACGGCCATCGGCTAAATCCTACACGAAGTGTAGCAGGTCAATTGAGTGTTCGCCACTCAAGCAGATCCGAGACACGGGGGGGCCCCGAGGTTCTCGAGGCCCCCCTCAGCTACCGAGATCAGCCGCGCGCGGACGCGGTGAAGGCGACGTAGAGGGACATCTGCCCGCGCTGGAGCAGCACGGTCAGCCGGTCGCCCTCCTTCACGTCCTTGGTGAGGCGCTCGTAGTCGGCCAGCGAGCGCACCTTCTGGCGATTGATCTCACGGATCACGTCGCCGCGCTGCACCCCCGCCTCGCCGGCCGCGCTGCCCTCGTCCACGCGCGCGACGATCACGCCGTCCGTGGACTTCAGACTCAGCTGGCGCGCGATCTCGGGCGTGAGCGGACGCACGTCGAGGCCGAGCGTGCTCGGCGTCGCGCGGCCGCTCGGCTGCTGCCTGACCTCCTTCTCGTCGGGCGCTTCGCCGATCTTTATGTCCACGGTTTTCTCGCCCTGGTCACGCCAGACCTTCATCTTCGCGTCATGGCCGGGCTGGGCGAGCCCTACTGTGCGCTGCAGGTCCGCCGGCGCCTCGACCTTCTTGCCGTCGAACTCGATCAGGATGTCGCCGGCCTTGAGCCCGGCCTTGGCCGCCGGGCTGTCGGGAACGACGTCGGAGATCAGCACGCCCTTGGTGTCCTTGGCGTTGAACGAGCGCGCCAGCTCCTGCGTGAGGGGCTGGATGGACACGCCGAGCCAGCCGCGCGTGACGCGGCCCTTGCTGTTGATCTCGGTGTAGATCTTCCTGGCCATGTTCGAGGGAATGGCGAAGCCGATGCCCGAGCCGCCGGCGACGATCGCGGTGTTGATGCCGATGACCTCGCCCTGCATGTTGACGAGCGGGCCGCCGGAGTTGCCGGGATTGATGGCAGCGTCCGTCTGGATGAAGTCGTCGAACGGGCCCTGGCCGATGTTGCGGGCCTTGGCGCTCACGATGCCCGCCGTCACCGTCGCCTGCAGGCCGAACGGCGAGCCCACGGCGATGACCCAGTCGCCGACCTGCATCCGGTCGGAGTCGCCGAGCCGCGCGAACTTGAACTGGCCCTTGCCGTCATCGAGCTTGAGCACGGCGAGGTCGGTCTTCTTGTCCAGGCCGACCACTTTCGCCTTGTGCTTGCCGCCGTCGAGCGTGATGACCTCGATCTCCGTTGCCTTCTCGACGACGTGCGCGTTGGTCAGGGCGATCCCGGTGGCGTCGACGATCACGCCGGAGCCGAGGCTGCGCTGCGGGATGCGCTCCGGCGTGTCGCCGAAGAACCGGCGGAAGAAGTCCTCGCCGAAGAACTCCTCGAACGGCGTGCGGCCGCCGCCCCCGGGCAGGCCGCCCTTGGAGACGGTGTTGACGTTGATGACGGCCGGCTTGATGATCTCGGCCACGCCGGCGAAGCTGCCCGTGTTCAGCGGCATCTGCACCGGCAGCACCGGCGCCGTCGGCGTCATGACCGGGGGCGCCACGCGGTCCGTGCGACCGCCGGCCACGGCGCCGAGGGTCACGCCGGCCACCAGCATCACGGCCAGCGCGGCCACGAACGAGGATCGCTTGAGCTGCATCATGGGAGTGGTGCCCTCCTTGAGGCGTTCGTCCCGGCGGCGTCGCCGTTGAGCAGGCGACGGAGTGGCTCGCCCTCGAGCGTCTCCACGCGCTTGAGCTCGGTCGCGGCGGCGACCAGCGCCGATTTCTTCGTAGTCAGGAGTCCGCGGACCCGGTCGTGCGTGCGATCGAGGATGGCGCGCACCTCTTCGTCGATGGTGCGCGCCGTCGCCTCGCTGTAATCACGCTCGCCGCCGAACCCGCTCCCTTTCAAGAAGAGCGGGGTGCGCTCGCCGTAGGTGGCGAGGCCGATCCGCTCGGACATCCCGTACTTCGTGACCATGAGGCGCGCCAGCTCGCTGGCGCGCTCGAGATCGTTGTGCGCCCCCGTCGAGACCTCGCCGTAGACCAGCTCCTCGGCCACGCGGCCCCCGAGCAGGACGGCGATGCGATCCTCGATCTCGCTGCGGGTCAGCAAGAAGCGGTCCTCCGTCGGCAGCTGGTAGGTCATCCCCAGCGCCGCGATGCCGCGGGGAATGATGGTGACCTTGTGGACGGGATCGGCGTGCGCCACCGTGGCGGCCACGAAGGCGTGGCCCATCTCGTGGTGGGCGACGATGTCCCGCTCCTTTTCCGACAGCACGCGGCTCTTCTTCTCGAGTCCGGCCACCATGCGGTCGATGGCTTCCTCGAAATCCGACATCTCGACGGCGTTCTTTTCCTTTCGCGCGGCCAGCAGCGCCGCTTCGTTCACGATGTTGGCGAGGTCGGCGCCGGCGAAGCCGGGCGTGCGCGCGGCGATGACGCCGAGCTCGACGTTGGGCGCCAGCACGACGGCGCGCGCGTGCAGTCTCAGAATGGCCTCGCGCCCCCGGATGTCCGGCTTGTCCACCACGACCTGGCGGTCGAAGCGCCCAGGGCGCAGCAGCGCCTGGTCGAGCACCTCGGGGCGGTTGGTGGCGGCCATGATGATCACGCCCTTGGAGGAGTCGAAACCGTCCATCTCGGCGAGGAGCTGGTTCAGCGTCTGTTCGCGCTCGTCGTGGCCGCCCACGAAGCCGCTGGCGCCGGCCCGCGACTTGCCGATGGCGTCCAGCTCGTCGATGAAGATGATGCAGGGCGCCTTGTCCTTGGCCTGCTCGAAGAGGTCGCGCACGCGCGCGGCGCCGACGCCCACGAACATCTCGACGAACTCCGAGCCCGACAGCGTGAAGAAGGGCACGTCCGCCTCACCCGCCACCGCGCGCGCCAGCAGCGTCTTGCCGGTGCCGGGCGGCCCCACCAGCAGCACGCCCTTGGGGATGCGGCCGCCGAGGCGCTGGTACTTGCGCGGGTTCTTGAGGAAGTCGACGATCTCGACCAGCTCGGCCTTGGCCTCGTCCACGCCGGCCACGTCGGCGAAGGTCGTCTTCAGCTCCTTGCGGTCGAAGATCTTGTGCTTGCTGCGCCCGAAGGAGAGCGCCTGCGTGGGCCCGCCGCCGACGCGGCGCATGAGGAACATCCAGATCGCGACCATCACCGCGAGCGGGATGACCCAGCCGAAGAGCAGGTCCTTCCAGAAGGTCGTCTCGATGCGCCCGGCGAACTCCACGTTGTGCGCGCGCAGCTCGTTGATGAGCTGCTGGTCGTCCACGAGCGGGATGCGCGTCGTCACGAAGACGCGGGTCTCCTCCTCGCTGCCCAGCAGCTTGCGGAGCCGATCGCCGGGGGCGCTCGGGGGCGAGGGCAGGGCACCCGGCTTGGCGATCCCGCGGATCTCGCGCTCGGTGACGGCCACTTTCTCGACCTCGTCGGCCTTCAGGAGCTCGAAGAACTTCGACATCGGGATCTCGATCGTCCGCGGCGCGAGCAGCCAGCTCTGCAAGAACGACAGAACGATCACCGCCACGAGGAGGTAGGCGAGGGAAAACTGGATGCGTTGGGACATCCGCGGCTTCATCGGGCTTCCCTCGTCATGCTAGCCCGCGGTTGTGGGCCGTGTCAATTCTGGCAGGGTACAATTCGCTTGACACACCAGGGAGTTGGCCATACAACAAGCGTCGACGCTCATGTGACTTCGGGAACAAGCTCGTCTTTCGAGAGGGTTTTTCCAATCGTGACGATTGCGCGGCGTGGCGTCTGGCTGCTCGTCCTCCTCGGCGTCGCGCTCGCCGTCCTCGCCGCGCTTCCCGTCGAGGCCCAGACCGCCGCTCAGGGCGCCTCCAGGGACCCCGCGTACCGCGCGTTTCCCGTGCTCGGCTCGCGTCTCGCCGTCTGGGCGGTCGCCCAGCTGCATCTGAATTTCGCGGCGTTCATCCTGGGCGTCCCGATCTTCGCCGTGATCATCGAGGCGATCGGCTGGCGGACGGGTGACGCGCGCTACGACTGGCTCTCGCACGAGCTGGTGAAGCTCACCTTCGCCGCGTTCTCGACGACGGCGCTGCTGGGCGCCCTCCTCCTGTTCCTCTTCGTCGGCTACTACCCCAAGTTCTGGACGTACATGACCTCGATTTTCTTCCCGACCTACTGGATCTACGCGGCGCTGTTCTTCGCCGAGACCTTCACGGTCTACCTCTGGTACTACGGCTGGGACTGGCTGTCGGGTTCACGCAAGTGGATCCACGTCGGGCTGGGCATCCTCAGCAACCTCTTCGGCACCGCCATCCTGGTCGTCGCCAACTCGTGGGTCACCTTCATGATCTCGCCGGCCGGCATCGATGAGTCGGGCGCGCTCAAGGGCGGGGTGTGGGCGGCCATGTACAACTACACGTGGATGCCCATCAACATCCATCGGCTGATCGCGAACATCGTCTTCGGCGGGACGATCTGCGCGGCGTACGCGGCGTTTCGATTCCTGGGTGCGAAGAGCGACGAGGAGCGCGCGCGCTACGACTGGATGGGCTACATCGGGAATTTCATCGCGCTGGCGGCCTTCATCGTGCTGCCGTTCGCGGGCTACTACCTGGGCCGCGAAATCTACGCCTTCAACCAGACCATGGGGATCACGATGATGGGCGGCTTCATGTCGTGGCTGTGGATCATCCAGGCCATCCTCATCGGCATTCTCTTCCTCGGCAGCAACTACTACCTGTGGCTCGGTATGGAGCGCATCCCCGGCTCGGAGCGCTACCGCAAGTACGTCCCGCCGATGCTCATCATCCTCACGCTCGGCTTCATGATCTGGGCCACCCCGCGCTCGATGGTGGTGACGCTCGACGAGGCACGCGCGATGGGCGGCACGCATCACCCGCTGCTCGGCTTCTTCGGCGTGATGTCGGCCAAGAACACCGTCGTGAACCTCATGATCCTCACCACGTTCCTGTCGTTCATCCTCTATCGCCGCGCCAACAAGATCCCGACGAAGCCGTGGGTGCGCACGGGGATGGCCGTGCAGTGGACGGCCTTCGCGGCGGCGGCGTGCGTCGTCGTGTTCTACGGCGTCTACGGCTACTTCGTCGAGTCGATCGTCCGCATCGGCTTCTCGGTCTACCAGGTCGTGGCGGTGCTGGGCGCCATCGTGCTCGTCATGGCCATCGACATCCCGATGTTCAAGGGGGCGCGGACCACCGGGCAGATCCGCTGGGGCACGATCGCGCCGCACTCGCAGTACGTGCTGATCTTGCTGGCGGTGACGTTCACCTGGCTCATGGGCCTCATGGGCTTCGCGCGCTCCGGCATCCGCCAGCACTGGCACGTCTACGGCGTCATGCGCGACACCTCGGTCGACGCGGCGACGCCCGCGCTCGGCTACGCGGCCAACGTCATCACGCTGGTGACGCTCGCGTTCTTCTTGCTCGTGCTCTTCATCTTCTGGCTCGGCGGGCTCGGCGACAAAGGCCAGGCCGAGGCCCACGGGCACGCGGCGCCGGCCATCGCCGCCGGCCGCGGCCCCGAGCGCTGATGCGCATTCCGGTGGTCGTCAAGGTCGGGGCCTTCGCCGTGCTGGTCATGGCCGCCTACTCGGGCTTCGCCAACTCGATTCCCCAGATCGAGTCCAAGCCGCCGCAAGAGCTCTCCCTCGAGGGCGGCAACGTCACGCCGGCCCAGCTCGTCAAGGCGGGCGAAGAAATCTACAAGACCAAAGGCACGTGCGAGATCTGTCATCGGATCGGCCAGAAGGGAACGCGCGCGCCGGACCTGGCGGGCATCGGCGCGCGCGCGGGCAAGACGAAGCCCGGGATGAGCGCGAAGGCCTACATCCTCGAGTCGCTGCTTCAGCCGCAGGCCTACGTCGTGGAGGGCTACCCGCCGATCATGCCGGCCGTGGACAAGCCGCCGATCGCGCTGAACCGCTCCGAGGTGTGGGCGCTGGTGGCCTTCCTCGAGTCGCTCGGCGGCACGGTGGACGTCACGCTCAACGACATCCCGGCGACGGTGGGCGCGGGCGGCGCCGGCGGCGCGGCGGCGGAGATCAAGGTGCCCGGCGATCCCAAGGCGGGCAAGGCCGTCTTCATGGGGAAGGGCACGTGCCTGGCGTGTCACAAGGCCGGCGACATTCCGGGCGCGCCCGTGGGTCCCGACCTCTCGCAGATCGCCAAGATCCAGACGCCCGACTACATCATGAAGAAGATCCTGGACCCGAAGGGCTCGGGGACGGTGGCCAACTTTCCGCCCGGCGTGATGCCGCAGGACTTCGGCACGCGACTCAGCGCCAAGGAGTACGTGGACCTCGTGGCGTTCCTCCTGACGCTCAAGTGACCCGATGAGCTTCCTGCGCTCGCGTTTCGTGCAGGCGGTCCTCGTCCTCGTGCTCGCCTTCGTGATCCTCCGCTTCGGCATCCGGCCCCCGGCGCCGTGGAGCGTGCTCACGCTCTACATGGCGATCATCTTCATGGCGGTGCTGATCTTCGTGTCCTCCGACCGCGACTCGTGGCGTGACTTCATCTCGCCGATCTGGTCCACGCTGGTGCGGCCGGAGCGGCGCGTGCTCCGCACCGTGCTCGTGATCGTCCTCCCGCTCCTCATGGGCTACTACGCCTACACCCAGGCCGCGGCCAGGCCGCAGGCGCCGCCCGAGCTGCGCGCCGTCCACCCGGCGCCGCCCGCGTCGATCCAGCTCAAGGGCAAGGAGTTCAACATCTCGGGCGCCGAGAACCCGCTGCGCAAGGACGCCGCCAGGCTCAAGGAGCACGCGGCGAAGGGCGGCGAGATCTACATCCGCAACTGCGTGTACTGCCACGGCGACAACCTCGACGGCAAGGGCCACTTCGCGCCCGGCTTCAATCCCCCGCCCGCCAACTTCCAGGATCCCGGCACGATCGCGATGCTCCAGGAGGCCTACCTGTTCTGGCGCATCGCCAAGGGCGGTCCCGGCCTGCCGAAGGAGTCGACGCCGTGGAACTCGGTGATGCCGGCGTGGGAAGACCGGCTGAGCGAGGAGCAGATCTGGCAGGTCATCATCTATCTGTACGAGGCGACCGGCCAGCAGCCGCGTCGCTGGGAGGCGGGCGAGCATGGCGGGCATTAGGATCGCCGCCGCGCTGCTGCTGCTCGCCGGCGCGGCGCCCGCCTGGGCGCAGGACGCGAACGCCGGCAAGGCCGTCTACGAACGGAAGTGCCTCCTCTGCCACGGCGAGAAGGGCGACGGCAAGGGCCCCTCGGCCGAGCTGCTGCTGCCGAAGCCGCGCGACTTCACGAGGGGCCTCTACAAGATCCGCTCCACGGTCAACAAGACGCCCACCGACCAGGACCTCTTCCGCATCATCACCGAGGGCATGCCCGGGACCTCCATGCCCGCGTGGGCGGTTCTCCCCGAGAAGGACCGGCACAACCTCGTGGCCTACATCAAGTCGTTCGCGCCCGAGGTCTTCAAGGAGGCGCCGAAGAAGCTCGAGCTGCCGAAGGAGGTGTCGTCCTCCGAGGCGTCGATCAAGCGCGGCAAGGAGATGTTCGACGCGATCGAATGCCACAAGTGTCACGGCACGGAGGGGCGCGGCGACGGGCCCTCGCGTCCGGAGCTGAAGGACGAGTGGGGTCACCCGGTGGCGCCGGCCAACCTGACCAAGCGCTGGACCTTCCGCGGCGGCCGCGCGCGCACGGAGATCGCCACGCGCCTCGCCAACGGCGTGCTCGGCACGCCGATGCCCGCTTTCCTCGAGGCGGTGGAGAAGCCCGAGGACATCTGGCACCTGACCAACTACATCGTCTCGCTCGGCCCCGACTCGCCGCAGCCGGCCACGCTGGTGACGGTGAGCGCGGTGAGGGACGCCATCCCCGACGATCCGGGCGCCGACTTCTGGAAGAAGATCACGCCGAGCAACATCCTGCTCGAGGGGCAGGTCATCGTCGACCCGCGCAACTTCAATCCGGCGATCGACCTGGTGAGCGTGCGCGCGGCTCACAACGACAAAGAGATCGCGTTTCATCTGACGTGGGACGACCCGGCGGAGAGCAAGGGCGACGGCAAGGCGACGTTTCCCGACGCGATCGCGCTGCAGTTCGCGCCGCAGCAGCCGCCGGGGACCGAGCGGCCCTATTTCCTGATGGGCGACGCGACGGATGGTGTCTACCTGCTCCGCTGGGAGCAGGGCAAGGGCGTGACGGAGGTGAGCGCGCACGGGCCGACGAAGCTGGCGCCCATCCCGGGCGGTGAGGCGGCGGGCAAAGCGGTGTTCAAGAACGGTCAGTACGCGCTCGTGATGAAGCGTCCGCTGGCCGCCGCGGGCGCCGAGCGGCCCACCTTCCGGCCCGGCGTGTTCACGCCCGTCGCCTTCCAGGCGTGGGACGGCGGAGCGGGGGAGACCGGCCCGAAGATGTCGCTGACGTCGTGGTACTATCTGCGGCTGGAGGAGCCGCAGTCGAACCGGAAATTCGTCATTCCTCCCGTCGTTGCTCTTCTCACGTTCGCGGTGCTGGGGATGATCGTGCGCGCGGCGCGGAGCCGCGCAATCCAATAATCGAATACGGAACGCAGGAGGACGATCCATGCGCAAGACGTTCGTGGCGCTGACAGCAATGGCGCTCGTCGGCAGCGCGGCGATGTTCGTGGCCGGGCCGCGGCTCGCCGGCGCGCAGGGCGGCGGCACGGTCGAGGTCGACGTGAAGTACAACGGCGCGCCCGTCGTGGAAAAGCTCAAGGTCAACAAGGACACCGAGAAGTGCGGGACGGAGACGGCCATCGAGAAGGTCGTGGTCGGCTCCAACAAGGGGCTCGCCAACGCCGTCGTCTCCGCGCCCAACACCAAGGGCGCCAAGCCCGTGAAGGGCATGGTGGACCAGCACGGCTGCAAGTTCGTGCCGCACGTGAGCGTGATGACGCCGGGTGAGCTCGAGCTCAAGAACTCGGACGACATCCTGCACAACATCCATACGTACTCGACGGCGAACCCGGCCATCAACAAGGCGCAGCCGAAGTTCAAGAAGGTCATGACGGAGAAGTTCGAGAAGCCGGAGATCATCAAGCTCACCTGCGACGTCCACTCCTGGATGCAAGGCTGGGTGGCCGTGGTGCCCGGCATCGCCGCCGTGACCGACGGCAACGGCGTGGCCAAGCTCGAGAACGTGCCCGCCGGCAAGCAGAAGATCGAGGTCTGGCACGAGACGCTCGGCAAGCAGGACAAGGACGTGGACGTGAAGGCCGGGCAGACGACGAAGGTGACCTTCGAGATGAAGGGCAAGTAAGGAGATCCAGAGCCCATGCTCGACTGGTGGCTGCCGGAAAACGTCTCGACGTACGGCCGTGAGATCGACTGGCTGTTCCACCTGATCTACGCGATCACGGGCGTCACCTTCATCCTGGTGGCGGCGGCGCTCATCGCGTTCCTGATCATGTACCGGGATCGGCCGGGCCGCCGGGCGCGGTACACGCACGGCAACACGACGCTCGAGATCGTGTGGACCATCGTGCCGGCGCTGATCCTCGTCGTCCTCACGGCCCTGTCCGCTCCGGCGTGGTCGAAGATCAAGATGTCGATGCCGCCGAGCGACGTCGTCGTCGAAGTCACGGCCAAGCAGTTCAACTGGCAGGTGAAATACCCGAACTCTGACCAGGTCTTCCTCGACGAGATGCACGTCCCCGTCAACAAGGTCGTGCACGTGCACCTCAAGTCGCAGGACGTCATCCACAGCTTCTTCGTGCCGCAGTTCCGCATGAAGCAGGACGCGGTACCGGGACGCGAGATCAAGCAGTGGTTCGAGGTCGTGAAGCCGGGCAAGTACGAGTGGCCGTGCGCCGAGCTGTGCGGGTTCGGCCACTCCGGCATGCGGGGCTGGATCTACGTGCATTCGCCCGAGGACTACAAGAAGTGGGCGGCCGAGAACCTCACCGCGAAGGCGAAGGCCGCCGAGACGGCGAAGCCCGCGGACGCCGCGAAGCCCGCCGACACGAAGCCGGGAGGGAAGGCGAAGAAATGAGCGCACACGCCGCGACCGCGCACACCGCGCACACCGCGCACGAGCATCACGAGACCGGCTTCGTGCGCACGTACATCTTCTCGACCGATCACAAGATGATCGCGCGCCAGTTCCTGTTCCTCGGGCTCTTCATGATGATCCTGGGCGGGCTCCTGGCCCTCATCGTCCGCTGGCAGCTGGCCTGGCCGGAGACGGCGATCCCCGGGATGGGCCGCATCCTCAGGGAGACGGGCGGGATCCTCGAGCCGTCCACCTACAACATGGCGTTCACCATGCACGCCACCATCATGATCTTCTTCGTGATCATGCCGATCCTGGCCGGCGCCTTCGGCAACTTCTGCATCCCGCTCATGATCGGCGCGCGCGACATGGCCTTTCCGTTCCTCAACATGCTGTCGTTCTGGACGACGTTCACGGCCGGCCTCATCATGCTCAGCGGGTTCTTCGTCGAAGGCGGCCACGCCGCCGCCGGCTGGACGTCGTACGCGCCGCTCTCCGCGGTGGCGCAGTACACGGGCGTGAACTGGGGTCAGAACCTCTGGTGCATCAGCCTCTTCGTCATGGGTGTCGGCTCCATGATGGGCTCGATCAACTACATCACGACCATCGTCAACATGCGCGCCCCCGGCATGCACCTGTTCCGCATGCCGCTCGTCGTGTGGTCGCTCTTCATCACGGCCATCCTCCTGCTGCTGGCCCTGCCCGTGCTGACCTCGGCCGTGGCCATGCTGCTCTTCGACCGCACGCTTGGCACGTCGTGGTTCGCGCCGTCGGGCGGCGGCGAGCCGCTGCTCTGGCAGCACCTGTTCTGGTACTTCGGCCACCCGGAGGTGTACATCCTGATCCTGCCCGCCATGGGCATCGCCTCCGAGATCCTCCCGGTGTTCGCGCGCAAGCCGATCTTCGGCTACCACGCCATGGCGTTCTCGATGATCGCCATCGCGTTCCTGTCGTGGGTCGTCTACGGCCACCACATGTTCGTGTCCGGCATGAGCCCGGCCCTGGGCATGGCCTTCACGGTGACCACGATGATCATCGCCGTCCCCTCCGCCATCAAGACGTTCAACTGGCTCGGCACCCTGTGGGGCGGCCGGATCCAGTTCACGGTGCCGATGCTGAACGCCATCGCGTTCGTGTCCATGTTCGTCATCGGCGGGCTGTCGGGGATCTTCATGGCCAGCACGCCGGTGGACATCTACATCCAGGACACGTACTTCATCGTCGCCCACATTCACTACGTCGTCTTCGGCGGCTCGATCTTCGGCGCCTTCGCCGCCATCTACTACTGGTTCCCGAAGATGTTCGGACGGATGACCAACGGGGTGCTCGGCCACCTGCACTTCTGGGGGACGTTCATCTTCTTCAACGCCACGTTCTTCCCCATGCACATCATCGGCGTGGGCGGGCAGATGCGGCGCATCTACAACCCGATGCAGTACGAGTTCCTGCAGCACCAGCAGCACTGGAACGTGTTCATCACGTACTCGGCGCTCCTGCTCGGTGTCTCGCAGATCCCGTTCGTGATCAACTTCTTCTGGTCGCTGTTCGCGGGCCCGAAGGCGCCGCTGAATCCGTGGAACGCCAACACGCTCGAGTGGACGGCGCCGTCGCCGCCGCCGCACCTCAACTGGGGCGACCGGATCCCGACCGTGTACCGCGGGCCGTACGAGTACAGCGACCCGGACGCGCGGGAGGACTTCCTGCCGCAGAACCAGCCGCCCGTCGGGGCGGAGGCGCGGCGCCACTGAGGGGCGCGCGGAAGACGGCGTGATGCTCGCTCATCGCCTGGCCCTCGGCTCGGTGGTCGCCACTGCCGTCCTCATCGTGTTCGGCGGCCTCGTCACCAACACGGGGGCGGCGCTCGCCGTCCCGGACTGGCCGAACACGTTCGGTCACAACCTGTTCCTCTACCCGTGGTCGGGCATGGTCGGAGGCATCTTCTACGAGCACAGCCACCGCCTGCTCGGCGCGACGGTGGGGCTGCTGACGCTGGCGCTCGCCGCCGCGCTGTGGCGCCGCGGCGGGACCCTGCGGGTCCTCGGCCTCGTCGCGCTCGCCACCGTCGTCGCCCAGGGCGTGCTCGGCGGGCTGCGCGTGGTGCTGCTGCGCGACGCGCTCGCGCTGATCCACGGGCCGCTCGCCCAGGCGTTCCTGGCGCTCGTCGCGACGCTGGCCTTGCTGACCTCGCCGGGCGCGCGGGCGACGGCGCCGATCGACCGCGGCCTGCGCCACCTCGCCGTGGTGGCGGCGGCGGTGACGTACGCGCAGATCGTGCTCGGCGCGCTGCTCACGCACGCGGGCTGGCTCTGGCTGCACGTCGGGGGGGCGGTGGCCGTCTTCGCGATCGTCCCGATCGTCACGGCGCGGGCGCGCCGGACGGGTGACGCCGTCGCCGCGCCGCTCGCGCGCGCGCTGCTGGCGCTGCTCGGCCTGCAGCTCGTCCTGGGGATCGGCGCCTACCTCGCGCGCTTCTCGCCCCTCTGGATTCCCGGCGAGCAGGCGACGATGCTCGCGCTGCCCGTCGTGCATCGGCTGGTCGGCGGCCTGCTCTTCGCCGCGACCGTCGTCCTGGCCGTGCGCCTGAACGGTTGGCAACCGCGGTCTGGTACGGAATGGACAGGTCGGCGGATGGCCACCCGGCCTGCGAGCGCATCAGGGGCTATGGGGGATCCGTCTCGGATCCGTCGGGAGTCGCGCGTATGACGCCTCCCGGCGAAGTCATCGTCGCGCCGCTCGTGCGCGATCGCCGGCAGGTGCTCACCGACCTCGTGGCGCTCACGAAGCCGCGCGTGGTGCTGATGGTGCTCGTCACGACGCTCGTCGGCTACTACGTCGGCCTCACCGGCGCGCCGGACTGGGTGCGGCTGCTGCACCTGGCGCTCGGCACCGTGCTCGCCGCCGGCGGCACGCTCGCGCTCAACCAGTACTGGGAGCGCGACGTGGACGCGCGCATGGAGCGCACGCGGGCGCGGCCGCTGCCGGACGGACGGCTGATGCCGCTGGAGGCGCTGGTGTTCGGCGGCTCGATCACCGCGGCCGGGATCGTGTACCTCGCCGCGTTCGTCGGCGTGCCGGCCGCCACGGTGACGCTGGCGACCTTCGCGCTCTACCTCTTCGCGTACACTCCGCTGAAGCTGCGGACCTCGCTCTGCACCATCGTGGGCGCCGTCCCCGGCGCGCTGCCGCCGGTCACCGGCTGGGTCGCGGCGCGCGACGAGCTGGGCGTCGGGGCGTGGATCCTGTTCGGCATCCTCTTCCTGTGGCAGCTGCCGCACACGCTGGCCATCGGGCGTCTCTATCGCGACGACTACGCCCGCGCCGGCGTGCGGCTGCTGCCGGTGATCGATCCCCACGGGACGAGCACCGAGCGCCAGATCGTGACCGGCTGCCTGGCGCTGCTCGGCGTGAGCCTGCTGCCGACGCTGACCGGCCTCGCCGGCGGCGTCTATTTCGCGGGGGCGTTGACGCTGGGGTTGGCCTTCGTCGCGCTCGGGGCGCGGCAGGCGCTGGCGCCGTCGGTGAGCGGCGCGCGGCGCGTGCTCCTCGCCTCGCTCCTCTATCTGCCGGCGCTCCTGACGCTGCTGGCCCTGGACAAGGCGTGAGTCCCGTCGGCCGCGAGCTCCAGACGCGCAACAGGCTGACGCTCCGTGTGCTGCTCGCCATCGCGGCGCTGCTCGCCGTGGCCACGCTGCTGGCGGGGATCCGGTGGTGACGGCATGACGCCCGCGCTGCAAGCGCCACCACGGCCGCCGGCGGAGCGCCGTACCAACGGCCGCCTCCCGCCCGCCCCGCCGGACTTCGGCGACGACGGCGACGGCGAGGGCGAGCACGGTCCGCGCCGCGGGCTGGACAATCTCCGCCTGGCCGTCCTCTTCTTCATGGGCGCGGAGGCGATGTTCTTCGGCGCGCTGATCTCCGCCCTGCTCGTGCTGCGCCTGGGCATGGCCGCGTGGCCGCCCCCGCTCGAGCCGCGGCTGCCGATCGCGGTCACCGGGCTCAACACGCTGGTGCTGCTCGCCTCGAGCGTGACGCTGGTGACGGCGGGCCGCGCCCGGCGCCGCGGCGAGCCCGCCCGGCACGTGCGCTGGCTGTGGGGAACGGCCGCCCTCGGCGCGCTCTTCCTCGCCGTGCAGGGGTACGAGTGGATCCGGCTGATCGGCTTCGGCCTCACGCTCGCGTCCGGCGTCTACGGCACGACGTTCTTCGCGCTCATCGGGCTGCACGGCCTGCACGTGCTGGCCGCCCTGGTCTGGCTGCTCGTCACCACCGCCCTCGTCGCGCGCGGCCGGTTCGGCGAGGGCCGCAGCGCGCCGGTGCAGGCGTGTGCGATGTTCTGGCACTTCGTCGTCGGTGTGTGGCCGGTGCTGTACTTCACGGTGTACCTCATATGACCGTGCGCCGCGCTCTCGCCGCCGCCGCCCTCGTCCTCGGCCTTCCGCGGAGCGCCGCCGCCTGCGCCGTCTGCATCGGCTCGGCCTTCGGCGACCGCGGCTACACGTGGCCGTATATCGGCCTCATCCTGATGCCGTTCATCGTCGTGGCGGCCATCATCGGCGCCCTCGCGTGGCAGCTCGGCTGGCGACCGCGCCAGCTGGCGGCGCGCGCCTCGGCGCTCGTCAATCGCACCGCGCCCGGCGATCCTTCACCCAGCACTCACACGGAGACGACATGAGCACTGCGACCGCAGCGCACGGGGCGGCGGTGGAGCCCGCCGAGTCCCCGCTCACACCGGAATCGTGGGGCAAGCTCGGGATGTGGATCTTCCTGGCCGGCGACGCCGTCGG
>WNGJ01000100.1_pt1 | contig 94376 bp, 90 predicted proteins | sample 5400611 | NCBI WGS metagenome assembly WNGJ01 (sample SAMN13153375, study PRJNA577476) | soil metagenome | isolation source: 40 cm soil or saprolite under Garry oak tree replicate 1 | place: USA:California | collected 2016-06-15 | reverse complement strand
GCCGGCGCGGGCCCACGACGGGGCGAGCGACCGGTCTCGCTCAGGAGCTGGGCGTTGAGACCACCCTGCCAGTCGTTCAGCTGCACCAACGCGCGATGATTCGTGAGGTCGAGGTGGAGCGGCGTCAGCGAGACGTAGCCGTCGTGCACCGCGCCCATGTCGGTGCCCTCGAGATCGTCCCACCGAGCCTCGCCCCCGCCGATCCAGTAGTGGCTCCGTCCCCTGGGATCGGTCTGCTCCACGATCTTTTCCTTGTAGACGCGGTGTCCGAGGCGCGTCATCCGGATTCCACGTGGCGGCCGGAGCGGCACGTTGACGTTCAGTAGCGTGTTACCGGGAAGCCCGCCGACCAGCACGCGCATCGCAACCAGACGCGCCACGCGGCCGGCGACCTCGAAGTCGCCGCCGTCCAACAGCGACACCGCGATCGACGGCACGCCAAGGATCGTCCCCTCCATCGCGGCCGCGACGGTACCGGAGTAGGTGACGTCGTCACCGAGGTTGGCGCCGTGGTTGATGCCCGACACCACCAGGACGGGCGTCTCGGGCAGGAAGCCGAGCACGGCCATGTTCACGCAGTCGGATGGCGTTCCGTTGACCGCGAACCGGCGCTCGCCCATCTGCAGAGCCCGGAGCGGCCGGTGCAAGGTCAGCGCGTGGCCGCAGGCGCTCTGCTCGCGCTCCGGGGCGACGACGTAGACCTCTCCGAGCTCGGCGAGCGCTTTCTCGAGCGCTGCGAGCCCCGGAGCGTGAACACCGTCATCGTTGGTGAGGACTACGACGGACATATGGTTGTTCGCGTGGTTGTTCGCGCTGCAGGCCGTCGCGGGGCTGGGGCCCCGCCGGCCGAGGCGCAACTATAAAAGAGATTCTGAAAGAGGAGAAAAATGGTCGGGGCGACTGGATTTGAACCAGCGACCCCATGACCCCCAGTCATGTGCGCTACCGGGCTGCGCCACGCCCCGACCGTCAAGCGTGAATTGTCGCAGATATCCCGGGGCCCTTCAAGGACCGAGGCGCGAGCGCAGGACGCCCAGGCGATCGCGGATGCGCCGCAGCGTCTCCGCGTACGTGGCTTCTTTCATCCCGAGCTCGAGCTGCTCGGAGCGACGCGACTCGCCGATGAGCCGCTTCTTGGCGCCCTCGAGGGTTAGCCGCTCCTCGTAGAGCAAGGTCTTGATGCGCTGAACGAGCTCGAGGTCGCGCGGACGATACAGGCGCTGACCCGCCGGGTTCTTCTTCGGACGGAGCAGCTTGAATTCCGACTCCCAGTAGCGAAGGACGTAAGCGGGGATACTGGTGATCGACTCCACTTCACCGATACGATAGTAGAGCTTTTCCGCGACTTCCGTGGTCACGCCGGCGCGTTGATCCGTTGTTTGAGCCCCTTGCTTGGTTTGAAGGTGAGCACCTTGCGCGCGGTGATCTCGATCGATTCGCCGGTCTGGGGATTCCGCCCGCGCCGCGATGCCTTGCGACGGATGCGGAAATGACCGAAGCCGACGATCTTCACGTCCTCGCCCTTCTCGAAGCAGCGAAAGATGATGTCGAAGACCGACTCTACTACCGACGACGACTGCCGCTTCGAGAGCCCGTGGTTGGCCACGGCATTGACTAGATCGTTCTTCGTCACGGTTGGAAGTCACCTCCCCCTGGGGACGCGGCGCGGGGAGCCCACGCGTCCCCGGCGGTCACTGCCCGCCTCGCGCGATGAAGGGCGAATAGCCCTTTTGCTGCAGCTCGCGGAGGGTCGACGTCGCGGTCGTTTTGTCGTCGAACGGGCCGACGCGGACTCGATACAACATCCCGTCGTCCGTCGTGATCGAGGTGCTGCTCGCGGCGGCCGGAGCGGGTGCCGGCCCTCCGGCGGCGCGCCGGACCTGCACCTTGAGTCCGTCGACCGCGAGATCCTTCGAGAGCGCCACGGCGTCGCGCAGCGGCAGGCTCGGCTTCACGACCACGCCGCCGCCCGACGGCTCGGCGCTGAGTCCTTTGCCGCTGAGCTTCGCGTTGATGTCCGCGGGCGCGCCCCCGCTCACGTACACGTCGTAGCGATCGCTCGCCGATCCGGTCGCCGGCGGCGTGCTCGGCGCGGTGGCGCGCGCGGGCTTACCGCCGCCGCTGGCCGACGACTCTTCCACGTTGTATTTTTGCTCGCGCAAACGAACCGCGAGCTGCTTGGCCGTGTCGGGATTCTTGAACGCGCCGACCTGCACGAAGTATCCGCCGGCGGGTCCGCTCGGGCTCGGCGGCGCCGGCGCTCGCGGCGCGCGGGGCGCCGACGGCTCATTCGCCTCCGGGCTCTTGCTGGCGACGGCGCTCTTGCTCGCCTCGGATTTTCTCGACGCGCCCGTGGCGGGTTTCTCCGGCGCGGGCGTCATCGGCGACGGCTTTTCGCTCGCGGAAGGCTTGTCCATCGCCGACGGCTTTTCTGGCGCGGGCGATTTTTCCGGCGCGGGCGACGAGAGCGAGGGCGTGCTCGCGACCGGTGGTGCGGGCGGCGCGACGGGCGCGGGCGACGGGGTCATCTCGGGTTTTCCGAGCACGGTCGGCTTCGGCGCGGGCTGATTCGCGAGCTCGAGCACGTAGGGAACCGCGACGGCTGCGACGACGCCGAGCACGATCACGACGAGGATCGCACGGAACCAGAGTGCCGAAAAAATCGAGCGTCGTCCTTCGTCCTCGAAGCGCTCGTCGTCGTAGTCGTGATCGTCGTGCGGGCGCTCAGGATCCGCCATGCGCGTCATCTTAGCATAGACGTTGGGCTTTCCATGCTTTCAGCGCGAGTCCGGGCGAAGACCAGGTCGCCGATGAAGGCCTCGGCGGTGCCCTGGGTGTCGTTGGTGTCGATCATGACGGCGACCTGGCCGACCCGGGGAGGCTGGCGGCCGAAGAGCGCCACGTAGTCCTTGGCGACGTCGCGCCGCTCCAGGCGCCAGGTCTCGGCCTGGCTCCGCCCCGAGGCGACCACGATGATCTTGACGTTGCCGGCCTTCGTGCTGGTGACCTGCGTACCGACCGGCGCCCGGCTGTCCCAGACGTAGCCGACCACGTCGCTGTTCCGAAGGGGCGCGGGCCAGCGCGGGAAGATCACGTAGACCTGAGCGGCCTGGTCGTCGGCGGCGCGCTCGCGGACGTCGCCGTCGGGCGGCAGGCGGACCACCTTCCAGGACCACGAGAGAAACGGAAACTCGGCGAGGTCGACGACGACGTCACGATAGAGGGCGAACGACGAGTGCTCGCTCCGGAGCCTGAGCGCCAGCCGCGCTTCGTCCCTGACGAGCTCGACCGAGGCGTGGCCCACGAACTCCTTGGCGGTCCAGCCGGCCGGAATGCCTTCGGCCGGAAGCCTGATCGGCGTCCGGTCGGTGACACGCACGCGTATCCGGCCTTCGGGATCGGGGAGCGGCGGCTTTCGTGTGGGCGTCGCGCCCGTCGATCCAGGAGTGCTCGCTCCCACCGCGAGCTGTGTCCGTAGCCGCGCGAGCGTCGGACCGGCCGGCTCGGTTCCCGGCCCGAAGTAGAAGGCTCGAAGGCGCGGAACCGTCAACATCGCGATGGCCCCGACCAGGATGACGAGGACGACCGACAACCGCCAGATTCCGAGCCGCGCCACCCAGTCCTTGAGGCTCACCGTCTCACCCGCCGCGGGCGCGTCCTCGACCCTGCCGCCTTCCTCAACGAGAGCCGGATCGGAGAGCCCGCGAGCCCGAACGCGTGCCGGAGCGATTTCACGAGGTAGCGCTCGTATGAGAAGTGGATGTCGTTGGGCCGGTTGACCTGCAACGCGAAGGTCGGGGGCTCGACGGCGACCTGTGAGGCCGACTGGATCGTCAAGGGGTCGCCGCGGAGCGAGGCCGGACGGCGGGCGACCGCGGCCCGCAACGCTTCGGTGACCGCGCTGCCGGGAATCCGGCGCCGGGCCTCTGCCGCAACTTGCGCGATCATGTCGAAGAGCTCGGGAATGCCCTCGGAATGCGTCGCCGACGTGAAGCACACCGGCGCGTAGTCGAGGAAGGGCAGCCGATCGCGGATCTGCTCGACGACCTCCGCCTTGCGGACCATCCCGCGGGGCACCAGATCCCATTTATTCACGACGACGACCGCGGCACGGCCCGCTTCGTTGGCGTAGCCCGCGATATGCGCGTCCTGGGCGGCGACGCCCTCCGAGGCGTCGACGACCACCACCGCCACCTGGCACCGCTCGAGGCTCTTGAGCGCCATGACCACGGCGAGCTTCTCCAGCGGCTCCTGCACTCGTCCCTTGCGCCGGATGCCGGCGGTGTCGACCAGCACGTAGGTGCGCCCTTCGTAGACGAGCGTGGTGTCGACGGCATCGCGCGTCGTGCCGGGCGCCTCGTGGACGAGCACGCGCTCGGCGCCGACCATCGCGTTCACGAGCGACGACTTGCCGACGTTGGGACGTCCGACGACTGCGATGTGGACCGGCACGTCGGTCCGCGCCGCGGGCGCCGCGGGCGTCGGACAGCGCGCGCGCAGGATCTCGAGGAGCTCGGCGCCGCCGCGGCCGTGCTCGGCCGAGACGGGTACCGGCTCACCGAAGCCCAGGCGATAGAGATCGGCGAGCCCACCCTCCTGCGCCGCGGCGTCGACCTTGTTCGCCGCCAGCACGACGGCGCGACCGCCGCGCCGGAGGATTCGCGCGATCTCGAGGTCGAGCGCGGTGGGGCCGTCGCGTGTGTCGACGACGAACAGGACGAGGTCCGCCTCCTCGACCGCCGCGAGCACCTGCCGGCGCACGCCCTCGATCAAGGGCTCCTCGGACGAGGGATCGAAGCCGCCGGTGTCGATCACGGTCGCCTGCCAGCGCTCGAAGCTGACGCGACCGTAGAGCCGGTCACGCGTCACGCCCGGGGTGTCGCGGACGAGCGCCTGACGCCGGCCGACGAGACGATTGAAGAGCGTCGACTTGCCGACGTTCGGGCGCCCGACGATCGCGATGATCGGGCGGATCATCCGGGTCGCTTCCCTGTCAGGAATCGCGGATCGCTTTGAGCAGCGCGCTCGGTGTGGGCTGGACCACCTTGACGGGCACGCCGAGATCCCGCGCCAGGTCGGCCGGTGTCAGGTCGTCGAGAAAGATCCCGTCGCCGTCCCGGACCGCCACGGCCGGCACCAGCACGGCGCGGCCGAGATCGGTCCGCGTCGCGAGGTGGCGCTGGATGTCGCGCCCGGTCAAGAGCCCGGCGACCCCGATCGCCGGACCGAAGAAGTCGTTGGCTATGGCCGCGACGCGAACCGTCGCCGGGTCGAATCCGCCGCGGGCGAGGAGCGCGCCCAGTCGCGGCGCGAACATCTCGCCCGTCACCACCGTCACGACGTCTCCACGGCAGGCGCCGTTTCGCTCCGTGCGCCGTCGAGCCACCGCGTGCCGCCGGGCCACCGAACGGCCGAAACCGTCCTCGAACCGCCGCACGAGACCGATGCCGTCCTCGGCGATCGGGAAGCCCTCGTACGCCGCCGCCGGAGGCAGCGGCAGACTCGCGAGCAGGTAAATCTCGTCGGCAAGGAACACGAACCGGCTACCGAGCTCGGCGAGCCATCGATGCTGCCAAGCCTCGGCGGTCGTGACGAGCGCTCGCGCCTCGTCGGCGGTGAGGCTTCGCAGCGCCGGGAGTCGCTCCCGATGCCGCGTTAGCCCGACCGGAACGACCGCGGTCGTCGCGACGTGCGGATGGAGCGGCGCCAGCTCGAACACCGTGCGTTCGAGATGGATTCCGTCGTTGAGGCCGGGGCACAGGACGATCTGCGCGTGCATCCGGATTCCGGCCTTGGCCAGCCGCTCCAGGCGCGGCAGGATCTCGGCCGAGTGCCGCGGGCGGCCGAGCAAGGCGTGCCGGAGCTCCGGGTCGGTGGCGTGGACGGAGATGTAGAGCGGCGAGAGACGCTGCTCGAGGATCCGCTCGAACGAAGCCCCGTCGAGGTCGCTGAGCGTGATGTAGTTGCCGTGCAGGAACGACAGCCTGAAGTCGTCGTCCTTCACGTAGAGACTCTTGCGCATGCCCTTCGGAAGCTGGTGGATGAAACAGAACACACACTTGTTCGCGCACGTCGCGATGTCGCCCGGGCGCGGCGGCGCCAGCTCGAGGCCCAGGCCGGGCCCGCCGCGCCGCAGCCGCTGCACTGCCGTGACGCCGTCACGCTCGACCGTCAGCTCGAGCCGCTCGTCGCCGGCATGGAACTGGAAGTCGATCGCGTCGCGCAGGCGATGACCGTTGATCGCCACGATCCGGTCTCCGCGAGCGAGGCCGGCTGCGGCCGCCGGCGTACGCGGCGCGACCGCGGCGATGGTCACGCCGGCCGGCTCAGCGGTACAGGGCGTTTTCAGGGGACTCCTCCCGCGCGGCGCCGGGAGAGGCGTTGAGGAATCGCATGCCCTGGATGATGTACTGCAGCCCCGAGATCACCGTGAAGCCGGCCGCGAGCCAGAGCACGAAGTTGGGCGCGATCTGCACCTGGAAGAAGCGCGCGAGCAGACCACTCAGGACCGCAAGGACCTGGAACAGCGTCGCCGCCTTCCCCGCCCACGTCGGACGCGGCCGGATGCGGCCGCCCAGCATGTAGATCAGCAGCGCGCCGAACACCAGGATGACGTCGCGGCTGATCACGACCGCGGCGATCCAGAACGGAAGCGCCTTCAAGTACGTCAGGGTGACGAACGACGAGGTGAGCAGGAGCTTGTCCGCCATCGGATCGAGGAACGCGCCGAGCGTGCTCTCGTCCTTCCAGTGGCGGGCGGCCCAGCCGTCCAGCAGGTCGGTCAGGGCCGCGACGGCGAAGACCATCAGCGCCGGGCCCGGCCTCCGGTAGACGAGGAGCGTCACGAACACGGGGATCAGAAGGATCCGGAGCAGAGTCAGCCAATTGGCCAGTCCCATGGGGCGCTCAGTCTATCATTCCCGCGCTGGGCCCCGGCTCGGTGACGCGGTAGCGCGCCAGCGCCCCGAGAAGGCCGACCGGCAGATCGACGTCCAGCTCGACATGGCCCGGAGTATCGCGCCGCGCCAGCACCCGGCCGCGCTCGTAGCAGAGCGCCAGCGAGGCGCCCTCGCCGTGGGGGATCCGCAAGGTCAGGTTGCCGACGGGAGGCAGCGCGCGCTCGATGGCCGTCAAGAGCGCCTCGAGGCCGGTCCCGTCCACCGCGGAGATCGCCACCGCCGCGCGGCGAGCCGCCAGCACGGACGGATCGGTGTCGAGCCGGTCGATCTTGTTCATCACGAGCACGGTCGGGCGATCGGCCACGCCGAGCTCGACCAGGAGATCGTCGACGGCCTTCATGTGGTCGTCGATCGCCGGATGGCTCGCGTCGACCACGTGCAGCAACACGTCGGCGTCGGCCAGCTCCTCCAGCGTCGCGCGAAACGCGGCCACCAGCTCGTGCGGGAGCTTCCGGATGAACCCGACGGTGTCGGTCAGGACGAACCGGCGCCCCCCTTCCGGATGCACCAGCCGCGCGGCCGGATCGAGGGTGACGAACAGCTGGTCGGCGGCGGTGAGCTGAGAACCGGCGAGCCGGTTCAGCAGAGTCGTCTTGCCGGCATTGGTGTAGCCCACCAGCGCGACGACGGGCACGCCCGACCGGCGGCGCCCCTGCCGCTGGAGGCGGCGGTGCACCTGCACGCTCGCGAGCTGCCGCCGGATCTGCATCACCTTCCGGCGAATCGCGCGCCGGTCGGACTCGAGCTGGGTCTCGCCCGGTCCCCGCGTGCCGATGCCGCCGCCCAGGCGCTCGAGGTGAGTCCACTGGCCGACCAGCCGCGGCAAGAGGTACGTGAGCTGCGCCAGCTCGACCTGGAGCTTGCCCTCGCTCGTGCGTGCGCGCTGGGCGAAGATGTCGAGGATCAGCGCCGTCCGGTCGATGACCTTGATGCCGAGGGCCTGGGAGATGTTGCGCTCCTGGATCGGCGAGAGCGGGTCGTCGGAGACGAAGAGCACCGCGGCTTCCGCGCGCGCGGTCTGGCCGATCTCGTCGATCTTGCCGCGTCCGAAGAACAGCCCCGGCGCCGGCGCGGCCCGGTCCTGCGTGATGCGGCCCACGACGGTGCCTCCCGCGGCGGTCACCAGGCCGGCCAGCTCCTCGAGCGACTCGTCGACCTGGAACCGACGCTGCGAGGGGCGTCGCAGGGCGGCGATCACCGCTCGCTCCCGCGTGCTTCGGGTGCCGTTCGCGGCCCGTTTCATCGGTTCACGCCGGCGCGCGCCAGCGCCGCGGCGATCGCGTCCGCCGTGCCCTCGGCGCCTGCCGCCTTCTCCACGTCGATCCACTCGATGCCGGGCTCGCGCGCGAACCAGGTCCACTGTCGCTTGGCGTACCGGACCGTGTCACGCTGCATCCGTCTCAAGGCCTCGGCCGGCGCGAGCGCGCCCCGCGCGACCTGGACGAACTCGCGATAGCCGATCGACTGGAGCGACGGCACGGTCGGATCGTACCCCTGCGCGAGCAGGCGCTCGACCTCCGCTCGGAGACCCGCCTCGACGAACGCCGCGGCGCGCGCCGCGAGACGGCGCGCCAGCACCTCGCGTTCCATCGTGAGACCGAAGTAGGTCACGTCGTACGACTCGACCGGCTCGCTCCAGCAGGCCTGCGAGAACAGGCTCGTCCCCACCCGGGCCATCTCGAGCGCGCGCATGACTCGAACGTGGTCGTTGGGGTGCAGTCGTCGCGCGACCGCGGGCGCGGCGAGGCTGAGCCTCGCGTGGAGCGAGGCGCGCCCCTCGGCGGCCGCGATCGACGCGAGCTCGCGCCTGAACTCGGGGTCGGCCGGGGGCGCCGGATCCAGCCCCCGCAGGAGCGCGCGGATGTAGAGGCCCGTCCCGCCGACGACGACCGGAAGATGCCCTCGCGCGCGGATCGCCTCGATCGCCGCCTCCGCGTCGCGACGGAATCGCGCGGCCTGATATCGATCGTCGGGATCGGCCACGTCGATCAGATGGTGGACGACGACTCGACGCGTCTCGGCACTCGGCTTGCCGGTCGCCACGTCCATGCCGCGGTAGACCTGCCGCGAATCGGCGCTGACGACCTCGATCGCCACCCGTCGCGCCAGCGCCGCCGCCACCGCAGTCTTCCCCACGCCGGTAGGCCCGGCGATCACGACCAGCGGCCCCTTCACGCCCTCACTCACTTTTCCTAGGCTCGCCTCGCACGGCGGGGCCCCAGCCCCCGCGACGTCCTCCGGCTCGCACAGCCCCAGTGTATCAGCCGAATTTCCGACAATCTTCGCCGGCCCAGAAGCTACCAGGTGCGCTTGAGCTCCCGCCGGACGTCGTGGAGCGACACACGGCTGACGATGGGCCGCCCGTGAGGACAGAAGTACGGCGTCTCGGTCGTGGAGAGCTCGACGACCAGCCGCTCCATCTCCTCGCGCGCGAGCGGCATGTTCGCCTTCACCGCCGCCCGGCACGCCACGAACGCGAGCGCCCGGTCCAGAGTGGGCTCGCCGGCGCCGGGCCCACCGAACTCGTCCACGGCGGCCTCGATCAGCCGCTTCGGCTCGTTGCCCTTGAGGAGCGCCGGGACCGCGCGCACGACGATCGCTGTGGTGCCGAGGCCCTCGAACGCGAACCCCAGGCGCTCCAGCAGCCCGCGCCAGCGCTCGAGGAGGGCGCACGAGGCCGGCGGCAGCTCGAGCGGCTCCGGGAAGAGCAAGCTCTGGGCCGCGGGCGTGCCTTCACGAAGCTCGTGCTGGAGACGCTCGAACAACACGCGCTCGTGGGCCACGTGCTGATCGAGGAAGAACACTTCCTCCTCGGAGGTCGAGACCACGAACGTGTCCTGCACCTGACCGAGCACCCGCCCGAACAGCGGCCGCGACTCGATCGCGGTCGGCATGCCGAAGAGCGCCGTCTGCTCGGCCACCCCGCGCGGCGAGGGCTCGCCCTGGGACGAGTCGCTCCCGCGCACGCCGACGTCGGGCATGACCGCCGGACGGCGAAGCCCTCCCAGGGTGGCGGCCGCCACCATCTCGTAGATCAGCCGGGGATGCCGGAATCTCACCCACGCCTTCGTCGGATGGACGTTGACGTCGACGTCGGCCTCCGACAGCGTGATCGCGAGCAGGACGACCGGAAACCGGTCGCGCGGCAGCAGGGGCCGATAGGCGTCGAGCGTCGCCTGCAAGAGCGCGGGGTCGCGGACGGGGCGTCCATTGACGATCACGACGATCTCGTCGCGGCTGCCACGCGTGAGGTCGGGCGGGCTGATCAGCCCGCGCACGCCCACACCGTGCTCGGTCCGGTCGACGGCGATCAAGCGCTCGGCGACGTCGTGGCCCCACAGGGCCCCGACGCGCTGGCGCACATCGCTCGCGGCGGGCGCCGTCAGCACGGCGCGCGCGTTGTTCGCCACCCGGAGGTGAACGCGCGGATGCGCCAGCGCCAGCTGGGTCAGGGCGCGGAGGCTCGCCGAGAGCTCGGTCGTGGGCGATTTGAGAAACTTGAGCCGTGCGGGCGTGTTGAAGAAGAGATCGCGGACCTCCACGCTCGTGCCGGAGTTGGCCGGGACCTCGAGCCGCTGCTTGACCGTCCCACCCTCGCCGGCCAGCCGGAGACCGTCCGACGCCCCGCGCGCGCAGCTCGTCAGCGTGAAGCGCGAGACGGCGCAGATCGCCGCCAGCGCCTCACCGCGGAACCCGAGTGTCGCGATCGCGTCGAGATCCTCGTCGCGCGCGAGCTTGGACGTCGCGTGGCGCTCGAGGGCCAGCGGCAGCTCGTCGGCCGTCATTCCGATGCCGTCGTCGGCGACGCGGACGAGCGCGGTCCCGCCATCGCGCAGATCGACCGTGACCGTCAGGGCGCCGGCGTCCAACGCGTTCTCGACCAGCTCCTTGACGGCGGAAGCCGGGCGCTCGACGACCTCTCCGGCCGCGATCTTGTTGACGAGGTGGTCGGGCAGCCTGCGGATGCGGATTAGTGACCTCCGAGCCGCTGCTGCCACTTCGCCAGGATGTTCAGGGCCTCGAGCGGCGTGAGGTGAGCGACATCGAGGCTTGCGAGCTCGGCCAGCAATGGATCGGGCGCGGCGGGGACGAAGAGGCCGAGCTGGACGGCATCGCTCGCGTCGGTCCGCAGCTGACCGGCTTCCTCGAGCTCGGCCAGGAGCGCCTTGGACCGCGCGATCACCGGCGCGGGCAGACCCGCGAGGCGCGCCACCTGGATGCCGTAGCTCCGATCGGTGCCGCCGGGCTGCACCTTGTGAAGGAACACGATCTCGTCGTTCCACTCGCGGACGGCGACGTGAAAATTACGGACCGCGCCGAGGCGCCCCGCCAGACGCGTGAGCTCGTGGAAGTGCGTCGCGAACAGGACCTTGGCGCCGTGCCCCCGATCGTGCAGAGCTTCCACGACCGCCCAGGCGATCGCGAGGCCATCGAAGGTCGAAGTGCCGCGCCCGACCTCGTCGAGCAGCACGAGGCTCCGCGGCGTCACGTTGTTCAGGATGGTCGCGGTCTCGATCATCTCCACGAGGAACGTGCTCTGGCCGCGCGCCAGGTTGTCCTGCGCGCCGACTCGCGTGAACACGCGGTCGACCACGCCGATCCGGGCCTCGCGCGCCGGGACGAAGGCGCCGATCTGCGCCATGATCGCGAGGTGGCCGATCTGTCGGAGATAGACCGATTTCCCGGACATGTTCGGCCCGGTGAGGATGACGATGCGCGCGTCGTGGTCGAGCGCCAGGTCGTTCGGCGTCACCGGGCTTCCGGCGCGCGCCTCGAGCACGGGATGGCGACCTTCCACGATCGTCAGCGCGGGGCCGTCCTCGACGATCGGGCGAACGTGGCCGCGGCTCTCCGCCACCTCGGCCAGGGAGGCAAAGACGTCCAGCCGGGCGAGCGCACGCGCCGTCGTCATGAGGTCCTCGGCGCGCGCCGCCACCTTGCGGCGCACCTCCTCGAACAGCTCGTACTCGAGCCGGCGGCGCCGCTCGTCGGCGCCGAGCGCTTTCGCCTCGTACTCCTTGAGCTCCGGGGTCACGTAGCGCTCGGCGCCGCTGAGCGTCTGGCGACGCACGTACTCGGAGGGCACGCGTGAAGCCTGGGCGTGCGTCACCTCGATGCCGTAGCCGAACACTCGATTGAAGCGGACCCGCAAACTCGAGATCCCGGTCCGCGCCCGCTCCCGCTCCTCGAGCCCGGCGATCCACGCCCGCGCCTCACGCGCGTCGCGGACGATCGCGGCGAGCTCGGCGTGCCAGCTCTCGCGGATCAGGCCGCCGTCGTGGAGCGCGAGGGGCGGCTCGTCCGCGAGCGCCGCCGTCAAGAGCTCGTGCAGGTCGTCGAGCGGTGCCAGTTCGCCGGCCGCCTCGGCGATCGCGGGCGCCGCGATCGGGGCCGCGAGGCGCCGGATGTCCTGCAGCGGCGCCAGACATCCGCGAAGGCCGACCAGGTCGCGGGCGTGGGCCTGGCCGAGCGTCGCGCGGCTGGTCAGCCGCTCGAGGTCGCCGATCCGGTATAGCAACGTCGTGAGCCGATCCCGCTCGGCCGGCGCCTCGACCAGGGCGCCGACCGCGACCTGGCGCGCGGCGATCGCCGCCGGATCGAGGAGTGGGCGCAAGAGCCACTGGCGCAGGAGACGCGCGCCCATGGGCGTGACCGTCTCGTCGAGCACGCCGAAGAGCGATTCGCGAACGCTGCCGCCGCTCGAGGTCAAGAGCTCGAGCGTCACGACCGCGGTCTCGTCCAGCACCATCGCGTCGGCCGCGGTCAGGCGTGCCAGACGCGTCAGATGGCCGAGCGCGTCGCCCTGGGTCGCGCGCAGATACGCGAGCGCGGCGGCCGCGGCGCCGAGTCCCGCCGTCAGGTCGCCCACGCCGAACGCGGCGAGCGAGTCCACGCGGAAGTGGGCGCAGAGATCCGCTGAGGCGCGCCGGGGCGCGAAGGTCGCCGGGTCGCAGAAGGTCAGCGCCGCGCCTGTCGCCTGCAGCCGAGCCAGGAACACCGGATCGGCGCGCGCGGTGTCCGGCAGCAGGATCTCCGCGGGGCGCCGCAGGAGCGCGGTCGCCAGGATCTCCGTCCCCTTCCCCGTGTCCTCGCCTGCCCAGAACTCGCCGGTCGAGACGTCGACGAGCGCCACGCCGATCGAATCGCGGCCCGCGCTCACCGCCAGCAGGAAATTGTTCGCGGCGCCCTCCAGGTAGGCGGTGTCCGTCAAGGTCCCCGGGGTGATGATCTTCACGACGTCGCGCCGCAGGAGCTTTTTTTCCCGGCCGGGCGCCTCGAGCTGCTCGCACACCGCGATCTTCTGGCCGGCGTGCACGAGTCGGGCGATGTAGCCGTCGGCGGCGTGGTGAGGGATTCCCGCCATCGGCGCGCCCTGGCGCGCCGTCAAGGTGATCTGGAGCAGGCGGGCCGCCAGCTCGGCGTCCTCGAAGAACGTCTCGTAGAAATCGCCCAGCCGGAACAGGAGCACGTGATCGGGATAGCGACGCTTGAGGTCGCGGTATTGCCGCATCATCGGCGTGAGGTCGTCGCGCTCAGCCACCGAGCCGGCCCTTGAAGCGATCGTACGTGGTTTCGAGCTCCTCCGGCAGCACGCGCGTCTCACCCACGACCGACATGAAGTTGTTGTCACCGTTCCACCGCGGGACGACGTGGATGTGCAGATGGTCCACGATCCCCGCGCCGGCGACCCGCCCCTGATTGAGCCCGACGTTGAAGCCCTCCGGGCGGTACTCGGCCGTGAGGAGCGAGATCGCCAGCGAGACCAGCTCCATCGCGCCGGCCATCTCGTTGGCCGTGGCCTCCGGCAAAGTGCCGACGTGGCGGTTCACGACCGCCATCAGGTGTCCGGCCGCGTACGGGTAACGGTTCAGGATCAGGAACGCCTGGGCGCGACGGGCGAGAAGGAGGCTCTTTCGGTCGTCCGACCCGGAGAGGGCTTCACAGAAGATGCATCCGCCCGAAGTCTTGGCGGCGGAGATATAGGTCATGCGCCAAGGCGCCCAGAGGCGATTCGCACCGCCCGAGGGCGCCTCAGCCGTTGACGAGCTCGCGCAGTCGCTTTCCTACCTTGAAGAACGGGACCCGCTTCTGGGGCACGTCGACGCTCGATCCAGTCTTGGGATTGCGCCCCTTTCGCGAGTTTCGATGACGGATCCTGAAGCTGCCGAAGCCCCGGAGCTCGACCTTGTCGCCCTTCGACAGCGCGTCGGTGATGTTGTCGAAGATCGTGTTGACGATTGTTTCCGTCTCTTTCTTCGTCAGGCTCGAGATCTTGGAAACCTCGTCGATCAGGTCGGCTTTCGTCATCGTCTACTCCCGTCCCAATTCGGGGGCGACCCGGGCTCGAATTCGATAGCAAGTTAGCATGTCGCTGGCGATAATGTCCACCATCGTAAGCATTTAGGGACCATCGCCAGGTTACCCCAGGACGTTTGCCAGCCGGAACAAGAAACTTCGCAGCTTCGCTGTGTTGGCGTTCGTCTGGGGCCGATACCACGAGCTCTCGAGTGCCTCTTTTAGCCGATCTGACGTTGCTTTGCGGCAAGGTCTTTGTGACTGCGCTTGAGCATTTGGGCTGAATCGTGATTCTCAATCCATCAGGTAGAGCGGGGTCCTCAGGAGCGACAATGCGGGCGCGACGCTCGTCCAGCCCCGGAGATCGAACTGGTTGCGCAGGAGGTCCATGATCGAGATCTTCTTGCGCGGTCCGACGACGCTCGGAGACTTCGGCAAGCCGGCCAACGTCGCCGCGCCGTCGACAGCTTCCTCCAGACCGCCGAGGGCGTCGATCATTCCTAAGTCTTTCGCCTGGGCGCCCGACACGATGCGCCCGTCCGCAAAGCGGAGGACCTGCGCCCGATCGAGCTTCCGTCCCGTCGCGACCGCCGAGATGAACTGCGCGTGGACGTCGTCGAGCAAGGACTGCAAGACGCGGCGCTCCTCGGGAGTCATCGTGCGCGAGATGTTGCCGATGTCCTTGTACCGTCCGGCCTTCACGACCACGTATTCGACGCCCACCTTCTTCATGAGGCCGTCCAGGTTCGGGAGCTGGAAGATCACTCCGATCGACCCGGTCAAGGTCCCCGCGTTGGCGTAGATCTTGTCGGCGGCGACGGCGACGTAGTACCCGCCGGAGGCCGCTACGGCGCCGAGCGAGGCCACGACGGGCTTGCCGGCCTGGCGCAGCCGCAGAACAGCCGCATGCAGCTCCTGGGTCGGCCCGACGACGCCGCCCGGGCTGTTGATCCTGAGCACGACCGCCTTGACGAGGGGGTTGTCGCGATGCGACTTCAGCTCGCGCACGAGGTCGTCGACGTCGACGATGGTGCCTTCGAGCTCGACGATGGCCACACGCGCGCCGAAGACGGCGCCGCCGCCGCCCGAGGGTGCCAGGGACACGGACAGGGCGACGACGAAGAGAATGGCGACTCCGAGATAGATCGCCAGCGCCGCCAGGACGATGGTGCGCCGACGGACCGGCCTATTCCTCGTCGTCGTCGTCGTAGTCGTCACGTTGCTTACCACCGCGCCGGCCGGCGCGACGTCCGCCGCCGCGCTCCTCCATTTCCTTCGGCGGCTCGATGGCGTGCGCCAGCTCCTTGAGGGAGAGGCCGATGCGCCGTTCGTTCGCGTCGACCCGGATGACCAAGAGCGTCAGCTCATCGCCGACGCTGACGAGCTCGTCGGGACGACCGATCGGACGATTCGACATCTGTGAGATGTGCAGCAGCCCGTCGACCCCGGGCTCCAGCTCGACGAACGCGCCGAAGTCGGTGAGGCGGACGATCTTGCCCGTCACCCGCGAGCCCATCGGATAGCGCTGCTGGACCGTGGTCCACGGGTCGGGCTGGATCTGCTTGAGCCCGAGTGAGATCCGTTTGTTCTCGCGATCGAGATTCAGGATCTGCGTCTCGATCTCCTGGCCCTTCTTGAGGATCTCCGAAGGGTGACCCACGTTGCGGGTCCAGGACATATCCGAGATGTGCAGCAGGCCGTCGACCCCCGGCTCGAGCTCGATGAAGGCGCCGAAATCGGTGAGGTTCCGTACCCGGCCGAGCATCCGCGCGCCGGGCTTGTACCGCTGCTCGATCGTCGCCCACGGATCGGGCTCCACCTGCTTCATGCCGAGCGAGATGCGCTTGGCGGCACGATTGACGTCGAGCACGATCACGTCGACCTCGTCGCCCACGTTGACCAGCTTCGACGGGTGCCGCACGCGACGGGTCCACGACATCTCCGAGACGTGGACGAGCCCTTCCACACCGGGCTCGAGCTCGATGAAGGCCCCGTAGTTGGTGAGGCTCACGACCTTGCCCTTGGTCTTGGTGCCGGCGGCGTAGGTCTTCTCGACGCGCTCCCACGGATCCGACGACTTCTGCTTGTAGCCTAGCGACACCCGGCCGGTCTCGCGATCGAAGTGGAGCACCACGACCTCGACCTGATCGCCGACCTGGAAGATCTCCGAGGGATGGCCCACCCGCCCCCAGCTCATGTCGGTCACATGCAGGAGCCCGTCGATCCCGCCGAGGTCGATGAACGCCCCGTAGTCGGTGATGTTCTTGACGGTGCCTGTGAGCACCATCCCCTCGGAGAGGACCTGGAGCGTATGCTTCTTCTTCTCCTCGCGCTCCTCCTCGAGGACCGACCGGCGCGAGAGCACGACGTTGCCGCGGCGCCGGTTGAGCTTGATCACCTTGGAGCGGATCGTCTGGCCGACCATCGAGGCCAGGTTCTTCACCGGCCGGAGATCCACCTGGGAGCCCGGCAGGAACGCTTTGACCCCGACGTCGACGGCGAGGCCGCCCTTGACGACCTCGACCACGCGGCCCTCGACCGGCGCGCCCTTCTCGTATGCCTGGGTGATCGCGTCCCAGACCTTGATCTTGTCGGCCTTGTCCTTCGAAAGGACGATGAGGCCTTCGGAGTCTTCCTTCGCCTCGAGGTAGACCTCGATCTCCTCGCCCACCTTCGGCAGGCTGCCGTGGCGATGGAACTCCTCGATCGGGATCGCCCCTTCGCTCTTGTAGCCGACGTCGACGAGCACCTCGCTCGAGCCGATGTGGACCACGCGGCCGCGGACCACCTCGCCTTCCTCAAACTCGGTCACGCCGGTCTGATACCAGTCCTCCATACGTTCCTCGGCTGCGTCACCGCCCTCCCAACGCGGCCCGCCGAGGTGCTGCCGTGGTTCGTCCTTCTTCATACCGCCCGTTCCTCCAGTCATTTTATTTGCCCGAACCGCCTACGACTCGAACCGACTCCGGCTGGCCCTGGCCGGTGCCGGCAATCATACCGTCCCGGAGCCGCGAAATGGCGTCCATCATCTGACGGCTTGCAACCTCGTACTGGACCTTCCGTTCCGCGCCCCGGACGGCCTCGAACCGGAGTGGTTTCCCGAAGGTCACCGTCACTTTTGCCGGGCGAGGCAAGCGGCGCCCTCTGGGCCACGCCCGACCAGAACCACGCACGTAGACCGGCACCACCGCGGCGCCGCTCGCCACCGCGAGCAGGCCCGCACCCGGCTTGGCGGGCCGGATGACGCCCTCATTGCCGCGTGTCCCCTCGGGAAACACGAGCAACGCGCCGCCTTCCTCGAGCACGCGCTTGGCCGTCCTCAGCGCCCCGGGATCGGCGCCCTCGCGGCGGACCGGCCGCGCGTTGAGCCCGTGGATCAGCGTGCCGAACAGCGGGATCTTGAAGAGCTCCGCCTTGGCCAGATAGGTCAGCTGCCGGTCCGACGCCCCGCCGATGAGCGGTGGGTCCAGCACGCTGGAGTGGTTCGCCACCAGCAGCACCGGCCCATGCGCGGGGATATTCTCGCTCCCGATCGCCTCGAGCCGGAACATCAGACGCATGAACGCGACCGCGGGGACCTTGCACGTAGCGTACAGCCGATTCCACGGAATCGGGACGCCACCGCCATTTTTGTGATGCTCGATCGCCGACATCAGACGCTCGACGACCTGGTCCGCGGTGAGATCGGAGGTGTCGAGCTCGATCGCGCCCTGCGGCTTGCGTAGCGGCGCCAGCTCGCGCGTTTCGTCTTGTTTGTCCCGCGCGGCCAGCTCGCTGGTGATCGCGGCGAGTGACACCGACGTCCCCGCGGCCGCGAGCTCGGCTTGCCGCCGCCGCGCGCGAGCCTCGAGCGAGGCGGTGAGATAGAACTTCACCTCCGCGTCGGGGCAGACGACCGTTCCGGTGTCGCGGCCTTCGAGGACGACGCCGCCCTCGGCCGCCATCTGGCGCTGCAACGGCGTGACCTTGGCGCGCACCGAGGCGAGCGTGGTCACCTCGGAGGTGATCTGGGCGACCTCGCGGCTGCGGATCGACTCGGTCACGTCCTCGCCGTTCAGGTACACGTGCCCCGCGGCGACCACGATCGAGAGCGGCGCCAGATGGGCGGAGAGCGCCGCGCCCTCGCGCGCGGGCACGCCCGATCGCATCACGCTGAGCGCGAGGGCGCGGTACATCGCGCCGGTCGGTATCAGCGTGTAGCCCAGGCGCTCGGCCAGCACGCGAGCCGCCGTGCTCTTCCCCGCCCCGGCCGGTCCGTCGATCGTGATCACCGGATTCTTTCGCGACATCAGCGCGGGCCCCTCACCGCACCTGCTCCCGCGTGGCCTTGATCCGCGCGAGCACGGCCCGCAGCGCGTCGGCCTGGCCGGCGTCGATGGCCCGCTGGAGATCGGCGAGCGCCTCACGAAAGGCCTCGACGGTGGCCGACAGGGCGTCTCGGTTCGCCAGGAAGATCTCCGTCCACATATCCGGGTCGCCCGCGGCGATGCGCGTGGTGTCCCGGAACCCGCGCGCGGCGAGCTCGAGCGCGGACGGCTCGACCCGGGCGGCGCCGTCGACCAGGGCGCACGCGATCAGGTGCGGCAGGTGGCTGATCGCCGCGACCGTTCGGTCGTGCGTTTCCGGATCGAGTGAGCTCACGCGCGCGCCCAGGGCCTCCCAGAACTCCGTGGTCTTCTTGAGCGCGCCGAGCTCGGTCGCCTCGGTCGGCGTCACGACGACCGTCGCGCCGCGGAAGAGGTCGGCGCGCGCCACGCGGTAGCCGGCCTGCTCCGAGCCGGCGAGCGGGTGGCTGCCGACGAAGCTCAGGGACCGCGTCGCGGCGAACCGCTCGGCCGCGCGGACGATGTTGCGCTTGGTCGAGCCGACGTCGGTGATGAGCGCTCCGTCGGGCGCCGCCCGCCACACGCGCTCGAGCAACCCTTCGATCGTCAGCACCGGCGCAGCCAGGAGAATGAAATCGGCCTCGCGCACGCCGGCATCCAGATCGGTCACCGCGAGGTCGAGCGTGCCGTCGTCCAGAGCAGGCCGGAGCCGCCCCGCGTCGCGGCCGATGCCGACGATGCGGCGGGCGAGCCCGCCAAGCCGCGCCGCTTTCGCCACGGAGCCGCCGAGCAGGCCGACGCCGACGATCGCGAGCTGCCGGATCACGCGGGCGTCTTCCCCAGGACCGCGCGCAATGCCTTCACGAGCTTGCGGTTCTCTTCGGGCGTGCCGACGGTGATCCGAAGCGCGGTCTCGAGCCCGAAGGGCGTCATCGGCCGGACGATCACCCCTTTGTGGAGGAGCTTCTGGTAGATGTCGGCGGCGCTGCGGCCGACGTCGACCAGGATGAAGTTGGCCCGCGAGGGCACGTACGAGAGGCCGATGCTCTTGAACTCGTTGTAGAGAAAATGTCGGCCCGCCTCGATCATCCGGACGCACTCGAGCACGTGCGCGTCGTCGTCGAGGGCCGCGAGCGCCGCGGCCTGGGCGAGCGAGTTCACGTTGAACGGCTGGCGGATCCGGTTCATCAGCGCGATCGCGTCGGCGTCGGCCACGCCGTAGCCCACGCGCAGACCGGCGAGGCTCGTGGCCTTCGAGAACGTACGCAGGACCACCACCCTCCGTCCCTGCTTGACGGCGGCGATCATGTCCGGGAAGTCCGGGCCCATCGCGAACTCGACGTACGCCTCGTCGAACACGACGATCGTACGCTCGGGCACGCGGACCATGAAGTGCTCGACTTCATCCTTGGTGACGATCGTGGCGGTCGGGTTGTTCGGGTTCGCCACGAAGACGATCTTCGTCATCGGTGTGATCGCCCGCGCCATCGCCTCGAGATCCAGCCGAAAGTCCTTCAGCATCACCATGACGCGCACGCCCCCGGCGGCTTGGACGATCATCGGATAGACGACGAACGACGGATGGGGCACCACCGCCTCGTCACCGGGACGCAGGAAGGTGCGCACCAGGAGCTCGATGAGCTCGTTCGACCCGTTGCCCAGCACGACCTGATCCGGCATGACGCCGTGCTTCTTGGCGAGCGCCTGCCGGAGATAGAAGCCGCTCCCGTCCGGATAGCGATCGAGCGAGGAGAGCGCAGCGATGATCGCCTTCTGCACCCGGTCGGACGGCGGCAGCGGGTTCTCGTTCGACGCGAGCTTGATCGGATTGTGGATCATGAGCTCGCGCTCGAGCTCCTCGATCGGCTTCCCGGGCTCGTAGGGAGCGATGCCCAGGATGTGCTCGTTCGCTAGCGATTCCCACTGCGTTGACATGCGCTCTCCTTTAGAGGGCCGGGTACGATCCGAGAACCTTCAGGAACAGCGTCCGCTCCCCGATCTCACGGAGCACCGACGAGACCGGAGACGTGTCGCGATGGCCCTCGAGGTCCACGAAGATCACGTACTCCCAGGGCCGCCCCTTGGCCGGCCGCGATTCGATCTTCGTGAGATTGATCCCCAGACGCGCCAGCGGCTCGAGGATCCGGTAGAGCGTGCCGGGCTCGTTGCGCATCGCGAAGAGGATCGAAGTCTTGTCACGACCCGTCGGACCGCTCGGGTGGCGGCCGACGACCAGGAAGCGCGTCGAGTTGTGTGGATTGTCCTCGATGGCGGGCCGCAGAATCGGCACGCCGTAGAGCTCCGCCGCCAGGTCGGACGCGATCGCGGCGACGGTGACGTCGGCGGCCGCCGTCTCCGCGGCGGCCGCCGTCGAGAGCGCCTGCTCGGTCGCGACGTCGGGCAGGTGCTGGGCGAGCCATCCCCGGCACTGCGCGAGTCCCTGCGGGTGCGAGAGCACGCGCTTGATCCCGTCGAGCCCGGTGGCCCGCGAGAGGAGGTTCTGCGTGATCTCGAGGCGCAGCTCGCCGCAGATGAGCACGTCCGAGTCGATCAGGCGATCGAGGGTCACGTTGACGGCGCCCTCGGTGTTGTTCTCGACCGGCACGACGCCGAAGTCGGCGCGCTTGTGCTCGACGTCGTCGAACACCTCGGCGATCGTCTTCGCCGGGCGGTAGGTCACCGACAAGCCGAAGCGCTGGAGCGCCGCCTGATGCGTGAAGGTGGCCGGCGGCCCGAAGTAGGAGATCGTCAAAGCCGCCTCGAGCGCGCGGCACGCGGAGAGGATCTCGCGCCAGATGGCGCCGATGGCCTCGGCGCCGAGCAGACCATCGCGTGATTCGGTCAGCCGACGGAAGATTTCCGCTTCACGCTCCGGGGCATACGAAGGCGTGTCCTGCCTTCGTTTGAGGTCTCCGATCTGGTTGGCGGCCTCGGCGCGTTGGTTGAGGAGTTGGAGGATTCGGTTGTCGAGGTCATTGATCCTGGAACGCCAATCGTCCAGGTTCATAGAAACTCCCAGTGGTGCCTGGCTCTCGGGATATCGCGGATTATAGGCCCCACCCCTGGCAAGAGCAAGTTACGTTCGGGGCGGGCCCTCGGCCGGCGCGACCGCGGCGCGCAGCGCGCTCACCTCGCGAGCCGTCAGCGGCCGCGACTCGCCCGGCTGGAGCGCTCCGAGAGCGACTGGGCCGAAGGCAATCCGACGAAGCGCGACCACGCGATGGCCCAATGCCTCGCAGAAGCGCTTGACCTCGTGCTTGCGCCCTTCGGCGAACGTCAGCCGCAGCCGACTCTCCCGCGGCCCGGTTCGCCCGAGCTCGACCGCCAGGGGCTTCGCGGGGCCGTCGTCGAGGGCGACACCGCGCCGCCACCGTTCGAGGTCGCCTCGGGCGACGCTCCCCTCGACCCGGGCCTCGTAGACCCGCGGCAACGCGTAGCGCGGATGGAGAAGCCGGTGGGTGAGCGGTCCGTCGTTGGTGAGGAGCAGCGCGCCCTCGACGTCCCAGTCGAGGCGTCCGACCGGGTAGAGGCGCACGTCCCGCTCCACGAGATCGGCGACGACGGGACGACCCTGCGGATCGCTGAGCGTGGTGACGTAGCCGCGGGGCTTGTTGAGCAGCACGTACCGCTTGGCCTCGGCCGGCGGCAAACGACGACCGTCGACGGTGATGGCATCCAGCTCGGGATCGGCCAGGGTGGCGGGACTGCGGGTGACAGCACCGTTGACGGCGACGTGGCCGTCGACGATCAGGCGGTCACCTCCCCGGCGAGAGGTCAGCCCCGCCTGGGCCAGGATCTTGTTGAGTCTCAGCTTCGCCATGCTCGGCGACGACCGCCAGCTCCGGCACCACCAGCTCGCCCTCGACCTTGGGCAGGTCGCCGATGTCCCGAAGGCCGAACGCGACCAGGAACTCGCGCGTGGTCTCGAACAAGTAGGGCCGACCCGGCGCTTCCTTCCGGCCGGCGATGCGCACGAGTCGCCGCTCGAGCAGGTTGTCGAGCACGCCCTCGGAGTTCACACCGCGGACCGCATCGATCTCGGGACGCGACACCGGCTGCTTGTACGCGATGATCGCCAGCGCTTCCAGCGCCGGACGCGACAGGCGGGTCCGCGTTCGGGCGCGAGCCAGCCGGACGAGCCAGGGCGCGACCTCGGGCCGGGTGACCATGCGGTAGCCGCCACCCACCTCGACGATCTGCAGCCCCTGGCTCGAGGCGTCATAGCGCGCGCGGAGCTCGTCGATCAGCCGGCGCGCCTCGCCCACGTCACCCAGGTCGAGGACGTCGCTGATGCGCTCGGCTTCCAGCGGCGTATCGGACGCGAACAGCAGAGCTTCGACGACGTCAGTTGGAGTCGGCACGAGTTGGCTCTCCATTGGGTATCGCGGTCTGGCGTTCGATGACGATCTCTCCGAAGAGCTCCGTCTGCTGCGTCTTGATGCGGCCCAGGCGGACCAGCTCGAGCACCGCCAGGAGCGACACCACGATCTCGGAGCGGCGGCGATCGCCCGCCGTCAACGACGAGAAGAGCAGCGACCAGGTGTCGCGGAGCACCGACAGGATCATCGTCATCCGCTCGAGCACCGACGGCGGGTTCGGCTCGACTTGCCGCGGGCGCTGCCGAGCTTGCTCCTCGATCAGGCGCCGCAAGGTCCGTTCGAGCAGATGCACGCTGAGATCCTCGAGCGGCACCTCTTCGGGCGGCGGCAACGTGCTGCTCGGACGACCCCAGATGAGCCCCTGCGCGGCCTCTCGCGCCGAGAGCCACTCGCCGAGCGTCTTGACGCGCGCGTATTCGCGCAGCCGCGCCTCGAGCTCGAGCCGGAGGGCCAATCCGTCCTCGTCGAGCTGCTCATCCTGTGTCTCGTCGGGTGGCACCAGGAGCTTCGACTTCAGATAGATCAGGGTCGCGGCCATCACGAGGTACGCCCCCGCCGCTTCGAGGTCGCGGAATTCCATCGCCTCGAGGTGAGCGAGGTACTGGTCGGTGATCGTGCGGATCGGCAAGGCGGACAGATCGATCTCGCTCGTGCGGCAGAGGTGCAGGAGCAGATCGAAGGGCCCCTCGAAGCTTCCGACCCGAAGCGTGAGGGCGCGCGCGGGGGCGGCGACGTGGGACTCGTCGGCGCTCATGGAGCCAGGCGGAGCGCCGCTCGGACGCCCTCCATCGTGGCCTGGGCGACCTTGCGCGCGCGGCGAGAGCCCTCGTGCAGGATCTCGACGATCGCCGCGGGCTTCTCCGCGAACTTCTGCCGGCGCTCGCGGATCGCGCTGAGGGGCGGCAGCATGTGCTTGAGCAGCACGTCCTTGCAGTCGAGACAGCCGATCCCCGCCGTCCGACACCCGGTCGCGCACGCCTCGCGATCCGCGATCGGCGTGAAGATCTTGTGCAGGTCGAACACCGGGCAGATCTCCGGGTTGCCCGGGTCGGTGCGCCGCTTGCGCGCGGGGTCCGTGACCATCGGACGGACCTTGGCGGTGATCGTCTCGGCGGTGTCGGCGAGGTCGATCGTGTTGTTGTACGACTTCGACATCTTCCGTCCGTCGGTCCCTGGCACCTTCGGGATCTCGGTCAGCTTCGCCTCCGGCTCGGGGAACAGCTCGCCGAACGCGTTGTTGAACCGGCGCGCCACCTCGCGCGTCAGCTCCACGTGGGGCACCTGATCGATGCCGACCGGCACCCACCGGGCCTTGTACATCAAGATGTCCGCCGACTGCAGCAGCGGGTAGCCCAGGAGCCCGTACGAAGGCGATTCGAGGTGTTGCTGCTCGATGCGCTCGCGGTACGTCGGCACGCGCTCGAGCCAGGTGACCGGGGTCGTCATCGAGAACAGCAGGTGCAGCTCCGCGTGCTCGGGCACGAGGGATTGCACGAAGAGCGTCGAGCGCTCCGGGTCGAGCCCGGCGCCGAGCCAGTCGGCCAGCATCTCGACCGCGTTCCCCGCGACGTCGGAGGTGTCCAGATCGTCGGTCAGCGCGTGCCAGTCGGCGACGAAGTAGAAACAGTCCAGCGCCTCCTGCAGCTTCACCCAGTTGGCCAGCGCGCCCAGGTAATTGCCCAGGTGCACCTTGCCACTCGGTCGCATTCCCGACAGCACGCGCTCTTTCGACGTCACCGTCTCGAGTCTCCTTCGCGCTCCCACGCCTTCACGGAGCGGATGAACACATAGTACGCGTAGAGGCACGCCAGCAGAAGGCCTCGCACGCCGTCGAGGCACCCGAGCTTGAGGATATACATCGAGAGGAAGCGGCCCGCTGGACGGAGGACGAAGTCGGTCGCGCGCACGCGCCGGCCGCTCCGCACCCATTCCTCAGCCGCGAGCGTCGAGTAGCGATCGGCGCGCGCCAGGAAGTCGGCGACGTCGCGGTAGCTGCGATGCACGAGGGCCCCGCGACAGCGACCGACCGTGCCGGCCACCTCCACCGACTCGTGGACGGCGCGCTCGACGAACCGCCCGCGACCGCGCCGGAAGAGCCGGAGCTGCCAGTCGGGCCAGAGGCCGCCGTGCCGAACCCACTCGCCGCCGAAGAGGTTGCGGCGCGGCACTCGATAGCCGTCATACGACCCGTCGGCGGCCAGCACGCGAAGGATCTCGTCCCGAAGCTCGGCAGAAACCTGCTCGTCGGCGTCGAGGGAGAGAATCCAATCGCCGCTCGCCTCCGCCAGACCGAAGTTCTTCTGCGCCGCGAAGCCGGGCCACGGCCGCACGATCACCCGATCCGTGAACTCGCGGGCGATCGGCGCGGTCTTGTCGTGCGAGAGGGCGTCGACGACCACCACCTCGTCCGCCCAGGCCACGCTCTCTAGACACGCGCGAAGCCGCTCCTCCTCGTTCAGGGTGACCACGACCACCGAGAGTCGCCGGCGGGTCACCGTGCGATCTCCCGGCCCGCCTGATCGGCACCGGGGCCGTCGAGGATCTCCACGACCGCGCGCAAGACCGGATCGATCGCGAGCGACGCCATCGTGTGGTCGGGGCTTTCGAGCGACCGGTGCCCGCGGCCGTAGGGCCCGTTGCGCTCGACCGCCGTCGGACCGTAGAGCCCCACGCACCGCGTGCCGAGCGCCGCGGCCAGGTGCAGCGGACCGGTGTCCGCCGCCACGACGACACTCGCCCGCCGGAGCACGGCCAGAAGCTCGTCGAGGTTGGTCGGCGGCGCCAGGATCGGTCGGCCCGGCGTGTCCGAACCCACGATCGCGCGGGCCTCGCCGAGCTCGTTCGGGCCCCAGATCACGAGCACCGAGGCGCCCGCTTCGTCGGCAAGCCGCCGGGCCAGCGTGCGGAAGCTCTCGATGGGCCATCGCTTGTCGGGTCGTCCCGCGCCCGGATTGAGGACGACGAGGCGATCACGCGGCTTGAGCCCCGCGCCCATCAGGAACTCGTCGATGCGCGCTTCGGCCACTCGGTCGGTCGGCAGCGAGAACTCCACCGCCCCCGGCCGTGCACCGAGCGGCTCCACGAGCGCCAGGTAGCGATCGACGATGTGGCGCGCCGCCGGCGGGGGCGTCACGCGCTGGTTCGTGAACAGCATGCTCAAACGCTCTCGGCAGTGCGCGGCGGTGAAGCCGATCCGGAGCGGCGCGCGCGTCGCGGCCGTGACCACCCCGCTCTTGACCAGTCCCTGCAGGTCGATCGCCACGTCGAATCGCGACGCGCGCAGATGACGCCGCAGCGCGACCAGGGCGCCGGTCGTCTCGGCGACCGCGAGCGGCGCGCGGGCGCGTCGCCAGGCGCGAGTGTCGACGGGCACGATCTCGCTCAGCGCGGGATTGCCGCGCAGCACCGCGGCCTCGCGGCGCTCGACGATCCAGGCCAGGCGCGCCTGAGGTAGCGCTCCGTGCAGGGCCGCGGCGACCGGAAGCGCGTGCACGACGTCACCGATCGAGGAAAGCTTGACGAGCGCGATGTTCATCGAAATCGCTCGAGGATCTGGCCGATCAGGTCGCGCGTCGAGTGATCCTTCGGGTCGCCGACGAACGCGACGCGGCCGCCGATCGACCGGACCGTCGCCTCCTCGGGCACGGTACCGGGCCGGTAGTCCGTTCCCTTCGCATGGATGTCGGGCCGCAGCGACGCGATCAAGCGGTCGGCGGTGTCCTCCTCGAACACGACCACGTGGTCGACCTCGCGGAGCGCCATCAGGATCTCGGCGCGCTCGGCCGCCGGCATCAGCGGCCGGCCCTTGCCCTTGAGCCGCGCCACCGCCGCGTCCGAATTGATCCCGACGAACAGGACGTCGCCCAGATCGCGGGCGGCGCGCAGATAGCGGACGTGACCGACGTGCAAGAGATCGAAGCAGCCGTTCGCCAGCACGATGCGCTTTCGCTCGGCCCGGAGCCGATCGGCCAGCGCGACGGCCTCGTCAAGAGTCATGCAGCGGGATCGCCTGCCGGAGCTCCGACGGGACAACCGTCGCGGTCCCGCGCTTCATGACGACGAGACCACCCGCGACGTTCGCCAGGGTCGCCGCCTGCAGCGGCGTCGCGCCGCTCGCCAGGGCCAGGGTGAACGTGCTGATCACCGTGTCGCCCGCGCCGGTGACGTCCGCGATCTCGTCGGTCCCGTGAATCGGGACAAAGGTCGTCGCCCCGTCGCGCTCGAGCAGCGCCATCCCTCGGCTGCCCCGCGTGACCAGGAGCAGCCGCGCATCGAGCCGTTCGAGGAGCTGGCGTCCGGCCTTCTCGACCGTGCGCTCGTCATCGGCGGGCACCCCGGTGAGCTGCTCGAGCTCGGCCTCGTTGGGCGTGGCGGCGGTGACGCCGGTGAACCGGGGAATCTGGTAGCGGCTGTCCACGCTGACGACCGCGTTCGCGCGGCGCGCGAGCGTTTTGAGGTGCTCGAAGAGCCGTGGCGTGACGGTCCCGTAGCCGTAGTCCGAGACCACGATCGCGTCGACGCGGGCGCCGAGCGCGGTCAGTCGCTCGAGCAGCGCGTCCTCGGTGGTCGGCTGCAGTTCCCCGGCCGGCTCGCGATCCAGGCGGACCACCTGCTGGCGCGTCGCCTGATAACCGCCGGCCATGATGCGCGTCTTCATCGGTGTCGTGCGGCCGCTCTCGGTGACGATGCCGTCGGTCGAGATCCCCGCCCCGTGGAAGAGCGCCAGCAGCTCCTCGCCGGCGCCGTCCAGCCCGACCGCGCCGATCGGCGTCACGCGCGCGCCCAGCGCGTGAACGTTGTGCGAGGCGTTCGCCGCGCCGCCGAGGAAAACCTGGCGCTCGGCGAACCGCAGGATGAGCACCGGCGCCTCACGCGAGATCCGGGCCGGCTTGCCGAAGAGATACTCGTCCAGGATCAGATCGCCGATGACGACCACGCTCCGACCGGCGAAGGCGTCGATCGTCCTGCGTAGGGCCTTCCCCGTCCCCTTCACCGCCCGAGCCCCTTGATCGCCCAATCGGCCGCGCCGAGGAGGTCTTCGGCCACGTGGTCGGGTTGCACGGGCAGCGCGCCGCGCCGGTACTCCCATTCGCCGAGACCATAGCCCGTGAGCACGAGGACCGCGCGTGCCCCGACCGCGTGCGCTGCGACGAGGTCGGACCCCTTGTCGCCGACGAGCGTCGAGCGCGCGAGGTCGAGGCCCAGATCCGAGGCCGCGTGGAGCAAGAGGCCGGGCTTGGGCTTGCGGCAGTCGCACACCATGCGATAGGGCGGCTCGCCCTCGGTCGGATGATGGGGGCACACGTAAACGCCGTCCAGGTGAGCGCCCTCGTCCTTGAGCTGGGACACGAGCGTTGCGTTCACCGCGGCGAGCACCTCCGCCGAGAAGTAGCCACGCGCGACCCCTGCCTGGTTCGTGACGACGACCGCGGCGATCCCGGCTGCGTTCAGACGGCGGATGGCCTCGGCCGACCGCGGGAGCACCCGAAGTCGGCTGGGATGGTTGACGTACCCCACTTCCTCGGTGAGCGTCCCGTCACGATCCATGAAGACCGCGGGCCTGGGAGCCACGTGGGCAGTCTAAGCCCTTGAGGCCATATTCCTCAAGGAAAATCGCACCTTGCGCGCGAAATCTGACCGTAGATCTCAGCAAACCCATGGACCTGGGCCGTGTAGGTGTACGGCTCGGCGGAGCGCCTTGCCGCCTCGATGACGTCGTCGGCCTGACGCTCTCGAAACCGCTCGAGCGCCGAGGTGACCGCGCGCGCGTCGGTCGGCTCGACGACGGCGCCGTTGATACCTTCAGCGATCACCTCGGCACCTCCAGCGCGGGCGCTCGCCACCACCGGGAGTCCCGAGGCGAGCGCCTCCAGATGGACGTTGCCGAACGGCTCGTACCGGCTCGGAAGCACCACGATGTCCGCGCCGGCATACCAGCGCTCTGGATCGGCCCGGGCGCCGAGCCAGACCACCCGCTCGCCGATGCCCAGCCGCGAAGTGAGAGACCGGTATTCACCAGCGTCGCCCTTGCCGAGGACGACGAGACGGCTGCCGCGATCGGAGAACGCCGCGAACGCCTCGATGGCGGTCGGGAGGCCCTTGCGCGCGAACCCGCTGCCCACGAAGAGGACGGTGAACGCGCCCGCGGCGATGCCGGCCTCGCCCCGCACGGCCTCCCGGTACCGCGGGCGATTCTCGGGATGGAAGCGCTCGAGGTCGACACCGTTGTAGACGACGGCGATCCGGCTCGGCGCCACGCCGTACAGCGCCTCGATCTCGCGCCGCCCGGCCTCGGCGATCGCGACGATGCGTGGGGTGCGCGCGAAGACGCGGCGCTCGAGCGCCAGAACGATCCGGTGGTAAAGGCCGCGGGCTCGTGGATGCGCTTCGCTCGCGAGATAGGCCCGATGGCATCCTTCGCCGGCGCGATAGACGTCCTGATGGAGTGTCCGCTCGTGGCTCTGGACCACGTCCCAACTCCCGCGCGCCACCGCGCGCCGGGCACTCACGGCGAGCGCCAGGACGCGTGCGGCCGACGGCAGCGGTGGTAAGGACAGGGGGTGAAGCGTCACGCCCCGCATCGGCGCCTGACCGGACGGGCTCAAGAGGTGGACGTCGTAGCCATGATCGACGAGCGCGCCGATCAGACCCGCGGTCGCGCGCTCGACGCCGCCGTGGAAGACGAACGGCCGCGCGATGATGAGGAGCTTCATTGTAGCGGGTGCCTTGAGAACGGATTCGACCGAGGGTGGCCTGAGATAGATGCGCGTGGCTCCGACACGCCAAAATCGACCCGCGGCATTCCGACCCGCCGCGCTCCGACCGGTGGCATTCCGACCCGCGGTACTCCGACCCGCGGCACTTCGACTCGTGGCACTTCGACTCGCGGCTGTTCGGCCGATGGTGATTCGCCGCTCGGCGAGCGAGGAACCTGCGGATTCATTCGTGGCGGTTCGGCCTCAGGTCTTCAATAAGCGGAAAGAGGATCGAGCGCGCGACGCGAAAGCTGTAGCGGGCCTCGCAGCGCTCGCGCGCGCGACGGCCGAGGGTCGCGGCTTCGTCGGCGTTGTCGAGCAAGCGCTTGATCGCGCCGGCGAGCGCCGAGACGTCGCCGGGCTCGACCACGATGCCGCAGCCCTCGAGGATCTCGGGAATCATCGAGACCGACGTCGAGACGATGGGACGACCGAGCGCCATCGCGTCGAAGAGCTTGGCGGGCACCTGTCCGACGGTGTCGGTGGTGGCCCGCTGCGGCACCGCGACGACGTCGGCGGCGACGAGATAGCGCGGCACGTCGTCGAACGGGATCTCACCGGTCACCCGCACGTGCGAGGCCGCCGACCAGCGCGGCGCACCGCTCCGGGCCGGATCGACGCCCACGAGGGCCAGGACGACCCCGGGCCCGAGCGCGCCGACCGCCTCGACCAGGTCGTCCACACCCTTGTGACCGCGCGGCGTCCCGAGAAACATGACGACCTTGCTGTCGCCCACGCCGAGCCGCGCGCGCGTGGCGTTGCGATCGTAGCGGGCGGGGTCCCAGGCTTCCGTGTCGCGCACGTGCGGCAGGAGCGTCCCGCCGAAACGGCGCTCCAGGAAGCGCGAGGCCACGGTGATCGCATCCGCAAGAGACACGAGCTTCTCGACGAGCCACGTCCACGGCAACCCGTTCGGATTGGCGAGGTTGAGGGCGCGACCGGTTCGGCCCCAGGCGCCGGAGCGCGAGAAGAAGCCGACCTCCCAATCGTCGATGTCCAGCACGAGCGGCCGTTTGCGCCGGGCCCGGGCGAGTCGTCGCCGTCGACGAGCTCGAGCAGCGCCGGAATGCGCTGGGCGAAGCCGGGATAGCGGCCGGCCTTCACGCTACGCTGCGCGATCGCCCCTGTTCTGGCCGGCATCCAGACATCCGCGCCGAACCGGGGCCCCACCACCTCGACCTCGTAGCGCGATGACAAGAGGCGCGCGAGCAGGTCCGCGCGACCCGTCGCGTTGTCCGACAGGTCGGCGGCGAGGACGGAGACCTTCACGCGGCTCCGGCGGCGACGAGGCGCGTGTAGCGGTCCTCGAGCGCAGCCGCTACGCGAGCCCCCGAGTACCGCTCTTCGACGAGCCGGCGTCCGGCCTGCCCCAGCCGCGCGGCGGTAGCCGGATCACGAACGAGCCGCTCCAGCGCCTCGGCCAGGGCCTGAGCGTCGCCCGCCGGGACCAGCGCCGCGTGCTCGCGGTCGGTCAGGACCTCGGGCACGACGCCAACCCGCGCCGCGATCAGCGGCCGTCCGGCCGCGAGGTACTCGAAGATCACGCGCGACATCCCATCCGAATCGAGCGGCGTGTAGAGCACGACGTCGAGCGCGGCGAGGGTCGCGGTCAGATCGTCCACGAAGCCGGCGAACGTGAACTGCGGGCCTAGACCGGCGCGCCCGATCGCGTCACGGACCGCAGGCTCCATGGGCCCGCGCCCGACGAAGACGAAGTGCGGACGCACGCCGCGCGCCGCCAGCCGCGCCGCGGCCTCGACCACGATCTCGTGGCCCTTCATGATGCGTAGGCCGGCGATCATGCCGACCAGCGGATGGTCCGGCCGTCCGCCGAGGCGCGTGTACGTCTCGGGGTCACGTGGCCGCGGATGGTAGCGTTCGGTATCGGCGCCGCCCGGCAGCGCGGCGACGTGGTCCGGGTCGACGAGGCCGGCAGCGACGTACTGGCGCCTGATGGCTTCGGTCACCGTCACCACGAACGCGGTACCGCGCCGGTAGAGCCAGCGGTTCGCCGCGTGGGGCCTCACCGCCTGCGCGATGTGACGCGTCCGCACGATGGGGCGAGGCGTGGGAACCAGGCGGTTCGCCACGGCGGCCAGCCAATGCTCCTTGCCGCGATGCACGTGGATCACGTCCACATCGGGCAACATCGCCCGGAGGCGGCGTAGATCGCCGCCGTCGGCCACGGGATGCGCGCCGCCGGCCAAGAACAGCGTGGTCACACGCTCGACGCCTTCGCGTCGCGCGCGATCGATCACGCGCGCCTCGGTTCCCACGCGGCAGCCGAGCGTCACCAGGTGGCCGCGTCGCTCGAGCTCCCGCGTGATCCGGGCGGCCCAGTACGCGTCGGACGACCATCCGCGACAGGACATCAGCTGGAGAATCCTCACCAGAGACCCTGATAGACGCGCTCGACCGTCTCGACCGAGCGCTCGGCGCTGAACCGCTCCTCCGCGCTGGCGCGCCCGGCGCTGCCCATCGCCCGGCGCCGCTCCGGATCACCCAGGATCGTCTCGAGCGCGCCGGCCACGCTTTCCGGCTCGTCGTCATCGATCAGGAGCCCGGTCTCGCCGTGCACGACGGTCTCCGGAAGCGCGCCGACCCGGCGCGCGATGACAGGCCGCGCAGCCGCCATCGCCTCGAGCGCGGCGCGGCACGACTCGTCGGAGCCCGCGGCCATCAGCGCGAAGCAATCCGCGGCGGCGAGGACCGAGGGCAAGTCGGCGTCACGGTAGCCCGTGAAGATCACGTGACCGCCGAGCGCGAGGTCGGCCACGAGCGCCTCGAGACGAGGCCGCGTCTCCCCTTTTCCGACGAGCAAGAGGCGCGCGCCCGGCATCCGGTCGGCCAGGATCCGGAAGCCCGAGAGCAGAAGCTCATGCCCCCGGTTCGTCGCCAGACGCGCGACCGAGACGACGACCGGCGCGTCGCCGAGCTTGAATTCCTCCCGGATCGGCGTGGGATCCGCGTCCGCCGTAAATCGCGTCAGGTCGACCGCTCCCGGAATCCAGAAGATGCGGTCCGGCGCGATGCCCGCCTCGCGACACCGAGACTCGATCACCCGGGACACGGCGAACACCGCGGCGGTCCGGCGATAGAGCGTAGACCCGAGCCGGTCGCGTCGGACCGCGCGCAAGTTGTGGAAGGTTCGCACGACGGGCGTTCGGCCGCCCTGCGCCCGCCTGGGCCGAGTGAGCACGGCGAGCCAGTGATCGTGCGAGTGGTGCGTGTGCACGATGTCCACGTTCTCGTCGCGGATGAGCGACCGCACCCTCAGCACGTCGCGGGCGAGCGCCCGTGGCCCGAGGCGAGCGTCCATGTGCAGCCCGTCGACCACCTCGAGCCCCGCTTGCTTCGCCTTGGTCTCGAAGCGATCGCCCGGGATCAGCCCGAGCAGGACGCGGTGACCGCGGGCGCGGAGGCCGGACACGAGGTGGATGATCGGATCGGCACTGCCGGTCCACCAGCGGTTCGCAGCCAGGTGCAGGACCGTCAGCCGCGTCACGAGGTCCCCGACAGGAGCGCCGCGACCCGCTCGCCCACGGCGGCGGCCGAAATCCCGCGCATGCAGGGATGTTCGATCGGGCATACGCGGTAGAAGCACGGCGCGCACGGCACGAGGTGGCGCACGACGGCCACGCGTCCAAGCGGTGCGCTCCGCGCGGGATCGGTCGGCCCGAAGAGGACGACGACCGGCGTACCGAGCGCGGCGGCCAGATGCGCCACGCCCGTGTCGCCCGCGACGAGCACCGCCATCTCCGCGAGCACCGAGGGCAGGAGATCCGGACTGTCGCGCCCGACGAGGCTCACCGCCGAAATCCGCTCCAGCACGTCGGCGACCAGCGCTGCATCCGTGGGCGCTCCCAGAAGCACGGGCACGACGCCCAGCTCGGGCGCGAGACGACAGAACTCGACGATCCGCTCGCGGACCCAGACCTTGGCTGGCCCGAACGCCGCGCCCAGGTGAACGCCGACCATCGGCTTACCCTCGGGCGCTCCGCTCTGGTGGAGCAGGTCGCGCGCGCGCTGCCGAGCGTCCGCATACGGCTCGGGCGGTGTCAGGCGTGGCTCGCGGCTCGTCGTGACCGCTCCGAGCAACTCGACCAGCCGCAGGTATTCGTCGACCTGATGCACTCGGGGCTCTGGCAAGGGTGGAGACTCGGTGAGGAGCCAGCGGCGTCCGTCACCCGCGAATCCGATCCGCTGCCGGCCCCCCCAGTACATCGCGGTCGCCGCCGCCTCGAACGAGTTCGGGAAGAGCACGACCGTATCGCTCGCAAAGCTCCGGACCGTGTCGGCGACGCGGAGTCTGGCACCCCACGCGCGCGGGTACGCGACCAGCACGTCGCCCAGCCCCTGGCCCGCAAACAGCCCGACCCAGGGGCCGGCCAGCAGAACCTGGGCATCCGAAAACGTCTCGCGGAGCGAGCGGATCGCCGGCACCGCCATCACGGTGTCACCCAGCCAGTTCGGGAGGCGGACCGCGATCTTCACGGGCACGCGCGCCGGAACGCTTGCCGCCATGTGGTCTCGCCCGTCTGGACGACGAGCCGGACGCTCAAGACGTAGAGCGGCCGGCGCGGCAGCCGCAGTCGTCGCAGACGCACCCAGTCCTTCTCGGTCGTGATCAGCGCGTCGGCCCCGAGCTCGCCGGCGCGCGCGTCGAGCCGGGACAGATCGTCGAGCGAGTACCAGTGATGATCGGCGAAGGCCGACATCTCCTTCACCTCGACGCCGACGCCCCGAAGCGTGTCGGCGAACGCCGCCGGCGCGGCGATGCCCGCGAACGCGGCGAGGCGCTTTCCGGCGAGCTCGACGACCCGGACGGCGCGCATCCGGCCCGCCTCCCAGCACTCGGCGGGAGCCAGGGTGGCCGTGACGACGGGGACTCGCGGCGCGTGCTCGACCACGGCATCCACCACCTCGCGCGCGTCGCCGAGGTCGAGCGCACCGGTGGCGACCACGAGGTCCGCCCGCGCGAGCGCGCCCAGCGGCTCTCGCAGCGGGCCGGCCGGAAGCAACCGCCCGTTGCCCCAGGGCCGCCGCGCGCGCGCCATCACGATCTCGAGGTCTTTCTGGAGCGTCCGGTGCTGGAAGCCGTCGTCGAGGACGATCGCGGTCACGCCGAATCGCTCGATCGCGACGCGCGCGGCCTCGTGACGGTTCGAGCCGACGACGACGGGAATTCCCGGCAGTCTGCGCGCGAGCAGGAAGGGTTCGTCCCCCGATTCCTCCGGGTCGAGCCGGATCGAGGCGGCGTCGGCGACGATCTGGACTCCGCGCGTGCTGCGCCCGTAGCCGCGGCTGACGACCGCCGGACGATGACCGAGCGCCGCGAGCGACTGGACGGCCACCTCGACGGCGGGCGTCTTGCCCGTGCCCCCCACGGTGAGGTTGCCGATGGACACGACGCGGCAGGGCAACGTGCGGGACTTCAGCACGCCGCGCCCGTAGAGCCATTCGCGCGCGCCGAGGAGACCGCGGTAGCCGCCGCCGGCGACCGCGAGCATTCGCGCCGGTCCCGTGGCGAAGCCCTCCTCCCAGCCGCGGACGAAGCGCTCTCGAGAATTCACGCGCGGGCCTCGGGATACAGATACCGTCCGACCAGATCGAGCGTCTCACGCACGGCGCCGTGTCGCGAGGCGACGGCTTCGAACCCGGCGTCGCCCAGCTTCAGCCGGAGATCCGGGTCGGCCAGGAGCCGTCGCAGCTCGCGGGAGAGGTCGGTCGCGTCGCGAACGACGATCGCGGCGCCGGCCGACTCGAGCAGGCCGGCCGATTCGCGAAAGTTCGTGGTGTGCGGACCGATCAGCACGGGCTTGCGCCGCTGGGCGGCCTCAAGCACGTTGTGGCCACCCATCGGAACCAGGCTCCCTCCCACGAACACGACGTCGGCGATCGAGTACAGCATCGCGAGCTCGCCGACGGTGTCGAGGATGACGACGGGCGGCACCGGGCCGGCGGTGTTCGTCACCGCGGCGGGAAGCTCGCCGCGCCGCACCGACGGCCAGCCGCGCCGCTCGAGGAGCGCCTGCACCTCGCGCGTGCGCTCCGGATGTCTGGGCGCGATCACCAGCACCAGCTCCGGAAACTCGTCCAGCGCGGCGCGATGCGCGTCGAGCACGGGCCCCTCCTCGCCCGGGTGGGTGCTTCCGGCAACCCACACGCGCTGGCTGGGAGCAAGCGCGAGGAGCCGGCGCCAGAGATCGCCCGCGCCCGGCGGATCGGCGACGGAGGCATCGGCCTTGATATTGCCCGTGACGACGACCCGCTCGGGGTGGGCGCCGAGCGCGATGATGCGCCGCGCGTCCTCGTCGGACTGCATGGCGAAGACGCGAACGTTGGCGAGGACCGAGGCCATGAAGCGCCGAATCAAGCGATAGCGACGATAGGATCGATCGGAGATTCGTCCGTTGGCGACCATCACGGGCACGCCACGAGACGCGAGCGCGCGCAGGGTGTTCGGCCAGAGCTCGGTCTCCATGCAGATCAGGAATGCCGGATTGATCGACGCCACCGCGCGCCGCGCGACCGAGGGGAAGTCGAGCGGTAAGAACCGATGCGTCGCGAGCCCGGCGAATCGCTCGCGGACGATCTGCGCGCCGGTGCTCGTGACGGTCGTCATCACCAGCGGCAGCTCCGGGTGGAGACGCCGGAGCCCCTCGACGAGCGGCGCCGCGGCAATCGCCTCACCCACCGACACCGCGTGAACCCAGCCGGTCGGCGCGCCGGCACGCGGCGCGTCCCGCCCGAGCCGCGCCCGCGCGTTGAGCGCCACGCCGCGCGTCAGCCGTCGCGCCAGGGCCACCGGCAGAAATACCGTGACGAGACCGATGAACGCGATGGCGGTATAGAACGCGTACATCAGGCGCTCACCAGCCGGTCGGCCGCGGCGGTCGCCTCGTCCAGGCCGCGTTCGATCTCCTTACGTGCGCGCTCACGATCGGCGTCGCGGGCGATCGACGTCATGGCGCCGAACACCAGGGCCGCGCGCGCGAACGGCGAGGGAATCTGAAACTCGTCCCACGTCGCCAGCCGCCACGCCGGACGGGCGGCGAATCCGAGGGGTACCACCGGCGCGCCAGTGATCGCCGCCAGCGCGACGATGCCGGTGCCGAGCTGCCCGCGCGGCCCGCGCGGCCCGTCGGGCGCGAGAGCGACGTCGCGGCCGGCGCGCACGGCCGTCACGAGAGCGCGCAGCGCTCCCGCGCCGCCCCGCGACGACGAGCCGCGGACGACCTCGAGGCCGAAGCGACCCGCATAGTCCGCGATGAGACCGCCGTCGCGTGAGCGGCTCGCCAGCACGCTGACCGCGCGCGCGCCGTGGCTCCGTCGCAGACGGGCGTTGAGCCAGGGCACCATGAGGATTCGGCCGTGCCAGACGCAGTAGATGAGCGGTCGCGCGGCTGTCCAGCTCGGCGCCAGCATCTCCACACCCTCCGCGCGAAGCCGAAGCGTCGCTCCGAGAAGCCGAACGAGCGCCGCGGCGATCGGCGGCGCGAGCGCGAGCAGCGGATTCATCGGACGTTCCGGCGACACGACGCGATCACGCGGCCCCCGCCTGAGCGAGGACGAATCGCGCCGCGCGCGTCCCGACACCCGGCTCGCCGAGCTGGCCGGCGAGCTCGCTGAACGCCGCGCGCTGCGTCTCGCGGGCGCCGACATCGGTCAAGAGGCTGAGAGCCTCGCGGGCCAGTCGCGCGCTCGTCGTCGTCCGTCGATAGAGCTCGGGCACGACGGCGCGCCCGAGTGTGAGGTTGGCGAGGCTCACCCACGGCACCCGGATCAGCAGGCGGACCATCAGCTCGCTCACCAGCGAGAGACGGTAGCAGACGACCATCGGCGTGCCGAGCAGCGCCGTCTCGAGCGTGACCGTGCCGGAGGTGACGAGCGCCAGGTCGGCCGCGCGGATGACGGCGTGCGTCTGGTTGTCGACGATCTCGACGGGCGGACCGCCGGCGAGGTGTTGCGCGACCAAGTCTCGCTCGATCGTGGGGGCCCGGCCGAGCATGAATCGCGTCCCCGGCGCCGACCTGACGATTTCCGCGGCGGCGTCGCGCATCGCCGGCAGCACCCGGACGACCTCCTTGTGCCGGCTACCCGGCAGGAGCCCCACCATCAGGGTCCGGTCGTCGATCCCGAGCCGTCGGCGCGCCACCTCGCGGCTGGGCGCGGCCTGCAGCTCATCGAGCAACGGGTGGCCGACGAACTCGACCGGCACTCCCGCCCGGCGGTAGAGCGGCGCCTCGAACGGAAACACCGCGAGGACGAGCGAGACGAACCGCCGGATCGTCTTCACTCGGCCGCCGCGCCACGCCCACACCTGGGGCGGAATGAAATACACGACCGGGACACGCGCGCGCCGCGCCGTGCGAGCCAGGCGCAGATTGAACTCCGGGAAATCGATCAGCACGAGCACCGCCGGCCGCTCGGGACCCTCGAGGACGGTCCGAAGCTCGCGGTAGGCCCGGTACAGGCGCGGCACCTGCCCGAACGCCTCGCTGCCGCCGGTGACGGCTCTCGCGGTCACGTCTACCAGGATCTTCATTCCTTCGGCGGCCATTCGCGCCCCGCCCATCCCGAAGAGCCGGCAGCTCGGGTCGAGCTCGCGCAACGCGTGGCAGAGCGCCGCGCCGTGGAGATCGCCCGAGGCTTCCCCGGCGACGAGCATGACGGCCGGCGACCTGGAGGTCGTCACTCGACACCCACCAGAGCGATGCCGGCCCGATCCGCGATTCGAAGACATTCTGCCCGATCGAGCACCAGCACGCGCTCCGCCTCGACCGCGACGACCGTGACGCCGCCGGCGGCCGCCACCTCGATCGTCTCCGGGCCGACGCCGGGCGTGTCGAATCGATAATCGTGCTCGCGCGCCGCGGCCTTCACGACGACCGCGCCCGGGCCCGCCTGGGCCAGGCCTCGGCGGATGGTCTCGGTGGTCCCCTCGGTCGCCTCGACCGCGGTGACGGCCCCGAGTTTGACCACAACGGTCTGGCCGACCGCGGCGTCGGCCACGAGCCGCGCGACCGCGAGGCCGCGTCGTACGTCGGTCCACTCGGCGTCGGTCGGCGCACGGCTCGACCAGCATCCGCTCCGGCTCAGCCAGTCGCCGAGGAACGGTCGCTGGTCGAGAAGCTCGATGCCCAGGCGGCTGAGCGTCATCGCCACGACCTGGACGATATTCGCGTCGACCAGCGCTCCGGCCCGCGCCTTCATCTCGGCGAGCGCGGCGTCTGGACGCTCCTGCAAGAGATCCTTCATCCAGAACTTTCCCGAGAAGACGACGGCGCCGATCCGCTCGTGCTGGAGCGCCGTCAGCACGGCGCCGGCCTCGTTGACGCGAGCCGGGATCGTGCGGTCGGCATGGTCGGTCACGCCGGGCGCCTCGCCGAAGGTGAACGCGACCACGCGCCACCCGTGGCGTCGCGCCTCGCCGGCCATGCGCGCCGGCAGCACGCCGGCGCCGCATATCAAGCCGAGTGAGCGCTCCACGGAGTGTTGTTCGAGTACGCCGCCTCGCAGCGGCCGTCCCGGATCATTCGCTCGATCTCGAGAGCCATGGCGAGCGATCGCACATCCTCGGCCTCGGCCAGCACGACCTTCTCACCGGCGCGCGCCCGCCGGACGGCGCGGACCAGATGGAGAACCTCGAGCTTGAGCGGGTTGTCCTTGTGAACCTGCACGTGCTCGACGAAAGACGCGCGTCGGTAGCGGATCGACTCCCGGTTGAGCGTGTATTCCTGCGCGGCGCGCCGGTGGATCCGGATGTCCTGCTCGGAATAGTCGAGGACGACGTAGGCATCCGGCTGCGTGACCGCGAGCACCCGGATCTTCTCCTCGGTCGCCCGGCTCGCGGTGATGAGCGCGATCGTGCCGGACTCGAAGCCGATCTGCACGTTGGCGATGTCGGTCGCGGAGGAATGGACGGAGGACCCCATCGCGGTGAGCCGCCGGGGCGTCGAGTCGACGAGCCCCAGCACGATGTCGAGGTCGTGGATCATCAGGTCCATCACCACGCTGTCCTTCTGCACGCGCGGGGCGAAGGGCCCGAGCCGGCGCGACTCGATGAGGATCGGACGCTCGACGATCTTCTTCAGCTCCTGCACCGCGCCGTTGAACCGCTCGACGTGACCGACGTGCAGGACGGCGCCGCTCTTCTTGGCGATCGCGAAGAGCTCGCGCGCCTCCTCGAGCGTCGGCGTGATGGGCTTCTCGACGAGGACGCCCACGCCCGCCTCCAGGAGGTCGGAGGCGACCTGGAAGTGCTGCTCGGTCGGCACCGCCACGCTCGCGAGATCGACCTTGTCGATCAGCTCGCGATGGTCGAACAGCGCCTGGGTGTCGTAGTACGCTGCGACCTGCTTCGCGCGGTCCCGATCGATGTCGACGACACCGGCCAGGTCGATGTCCCAGAGCTCGGCGTACGCGAGCATGTGGTATTGCCCCATGTGCCCGGCCCCGACGACGCCGGCGCGGAGCCTGCGCTCCTCCGCGGCTCGGGCGGCCATCACACCGTCTCGCTTTCGCTCGGGAGCGCGTCGGGCGCCGAGGCGCCGGGCTGAGCGGGGCCGCAGATGCCCCGCCGGGAGCCGGCGATGAACTCGAGCAGGTGAGCCACCGGGCCCTCGACCGGCAGCTCGAGACGGATCCGCTCGGCCGCCCGCTGGGGCGCGAGGCCGCTTCGGTAGAGCAGCCGATACGCGTCCTGCAGGAGGCGGCGATCCGCGGATTTCATACCGGCCCGTCTGAGACCGATGACGTTGATCGAATGCGCTCCCGCCGGGTTGCCGTCCACGAGCACGTAGGGCGGCACGTCGGCCGTGACCTTCGAACAGCCGCCGACGTACGCGTAGGCGCCGATGCGCGTGAACGGCACCATGCCGACCAGGCCGCCGATGGTGGCGCGGTCGCCGATCTCGCAATGCCCCGTGATTCCGGCGTAGTTGATCACGATGACACCGTCGCCGATCCGACAATCGTGGGCGACGTGGCTCATCGCCATGATCAGACAGCCCGCGCCGATCTCCGTCCATCCTTCGGCGTGGGTCGCGCGGTGGATCGTCACGTATTCTCGGACGGCGGTGTCGGAGCCGATCCTGACACCGGACGGTGTCCCGTCCTTGAACTTGAGGTCCTGAGGCAGGCCACCCAGGATCGTTCCGTGACCGATCCTCGCGCGCTCACCGATCTCGACCTTCCCTTCCAGCACGCAGTGATGACCGATCTCGGCGCGGGCGCCGATCGTCACCTCGGGGCCGATCACCGAGAACGCGCCGATCCGGACGCCTGCGCCGAGGCTCGCCTTCGGGTCGATCACGGCCGTCGGGTGGATGCCGTCAGGCTCGTTCATCGACCGCTCCCGACGCGCCAGTCTGCGGCGGCGCGATCCCGAGACGGCTCTCCAGTTGCTCGAGTCGGCGCTCCGCGGCGCGAAGGCGGCGAGACATATCCGGCAAGTGCTTCTGTGAGGCGAAGAGACGCTTGGCCTGGAGCATCGGCACCGCCGGCGTGCCCAGCCGCCGCTCGCCCGCCGGAACGTCCTCCGCGACGCCGGCCTGAGCCCCCAGCACGGCTCCGTCGCCGATCGTCAGATGATCAGCGAAGCCGACCTGACCGGCGGCGATCACGCCGCGGCCGAGTCGGCACGAGCCCGAGATGCCCACCTGGGCCACGATGATCGAGTGCTCGCCGATCTCGACGTTGTGGCCGACCTGGACGAGGTTGTCGATCTTGGTTCCGCGGCGGATGATCGTGCGACCCAGCATGGCGCGGTCGATCGTGGTGTTGGCGCCGATGTCCACGTCGTCCTCGATCACCACGATGCCGACCTGAGGAATCTTCCGGTGGCCGCCGTTGTCGAAGACGTAGCCGAATCCATCGCCGCCGATGACGGCGCCGGCCTGTACGACCACGCGGCACCCCAGACGCACCCCCTCGCACAGCACGACACGTGGATGGAGCACTGATGCCTCGCCCACCTCGACGCCGGGTCCAACGTAGACCAGCGGGTGAACTCGAACGCGCGGCCCGATGACCGCGCCCGCGCCGATCACGGCCATGGCCCCGATCGAGGCGGTGGGGTCGACACGCGCCTCGCGCGCCACGATCGCCGACGGATCGATGCCGGGCGGCGGCGCCGCCGCCGGATGAAACAGCGTGAGCAGCGCGATCAGGGCCTGCTGCGGGGCGCTCACCCGCAGGAGTGCGCCCGGCAAGCCGGACACGCTCTCCGACACGAGCAGCGCGCCGGCGCGCGACGTCTCGGCGGCCGGGCGATATCGGGCGTCGATCAGGAACGAGATCTGCTCCGGGCCGGCCGCGTCGAGCGACGCCACCCCCGTGACCCGCCGGCCGGGATCACCCTCGAGCTTCGCGCCGAGGGTCGCGGCGAGCTCACCGAGCGTGAACCCGGCGGGCGTGCCCATCAGGGGGTCTTCTTCGCCGGAGCCGCCTGGTCGTACGCGCGAATGATCTCGTCGGTCAGGTCCGCGTCGGTCGAGGCGTACAGGACCGAGGCGCCCCGCTTTTCCACGATCATGTAGTAGCCCTTCTCCTTGCCAACCCGTTCGATGACACCCGATAGCTCCTGGAGCACACGCTGGAGCAGCACCTGCTCCTTCTTCTCGAGCTCCTTCTGGAAGTCGTCCATCATCCGCGCGGCGTCACGGCGCTTGCGCTCGAACCCTTCCTGCTTCTCGCGCCGCGCGTCGGCCGTCATCAGGGCCCCCTTCTTCTCGAGCTCGTCGCGCAGCTTCTCGAGCTCCACTCGCTTGCCGTCCATCTCCTTCTGCATGACCGTCTTCTCGCGCTCGAGCTGCTCGCGCGCCGCCACACCGGCCGACGACCGGGCCAGCACCCGCTGCACGTCGATGTACGCGATCCGGGCCGACGACGCGGGAGCAGCCCCCGGCGACGCGGGTTGCTGGGCTCCGCCAGGGCTCACGACGACGACAAGAAGCCCCACAACCAGGGTGAGTACGCCACGCCAGTGCCTCATCCGATCCCTCCTAGAACGGCGAGCCGACAGAAAAGTGGAACGCCCCGGGCCCCTCGCCCGCCCGCCGATCGATATTCAAACCATAATCCACCCGGATGGGGCCAAACGGCGACTGCCATCGTATACCCCCACCCGGCCCATAGCGCAGATCCGTGGGATCGAACTTGGTGTCGAAGCCGTAGACGTTGCCGATGTCGAAGAACGCCGCGACCCGCAGGCCGAATGGCAGCGGGACCACGTACTCGACGGTGCCCAGGATCTCGCTGGTCCCGCCCTGTTTGAATCCGGCCGCATCGACCGGCGAGATGCTGCGGAATTTGAAGGCGCGGATCGTGTTCGGGCCGCCAAGGTAGAAGCGTTCGAACAGCGGGACTTCCTTGCCGCCCCAGCCGGCCTCGTAGCCGGCCTCACCCCGCAACGCCAGGATGTGGCCGAGCCAGACCGGCTTGAAATAGGTCTGGAGGAAGCTCGCCTTGTAGAACTGGGAATCGCCCCCGAGGCCGGCGAAGTCGAAGGAGAGGGTGGTCTGCGCCCCTTTGGTCGGGGCCGCGATCACATCCCGGCTGTCGCGGGTCAGGGAGACGCCGACCGAGGAGGTGATCGTGGCGCCCTTCTGTTCCACCAGATCGGGCGTCGCGGTGTCGCTGAGATGGCTGATGACGTCTCTCGAGAGTCGGTATCCGGTATGCCAGCGCCAGTACTCGGCGAACGGGTGGCTCATCCGGAGATTCAAGCCCGTCGTGTCGTAGGTGTAGTCCTGGTAGTTGCGAATGCTCTTGTAGACGTCGAATCCGGCCGAGAGAGGCCGGTCGAACAGCCACGGATCGGTGAAGCTGATCGTCCCCTGCTGGGTGGTGGCGCCGGCGCGGATCCTGATCGCGACCTCCCAGCCGCGGCCCAGAAAGTTGCGCTGGGCGAGATCGATCGTGCCGACCAGGGAGTCGACCGACGAGTAGCCGCCGCCGATGCTGAAGATGCCAGTGGCCCGCTCGACCACCTCGATGTTCACGATGATGCGGGTCTTGTCGGAGCCGGGCTGCGTGGTGATGTTGACGGTCTCGAAGTAGCCCAGGTTCACCAGCCGCTGCCGGGCCTTTTCCTTGTTCTGGAGCGTGTAGAGATCGCCCTCGTGCAGCGGCAGCTCCCGACGCAGGATCTTGTCCTCGCTCCTGACGTTGCCGCTGATGTTGATCCGCTCGACATAGACTTCCGGCCCCTCGGTGATCTCGAAGGTCAGGTTGATCTGGTTGACCGCCGGCAGCTGATCACGCTTGGGGTTGACGTCGGCCGAGGCGCGGCCGATCGTGCTGTAGAGATTCAGCATCGCGGTCGTGGTTTCCCGGACACGGCCCACCGAGAACACATCGCCGGTCCGGAGCTTGAGCTGCCGCTCGACCTCTTTTTCCGGCAACAGGGTCACCCCGGTGATCTTGACCTCGCCGACCCGGAACTGAGGGCCCTCGACGACGACGATCGTGATCGTCACCCGGGCCTTCTCGCGATCGACGTTGACGTCGTGCGACTCGACGCGGGCCTGGATGAAGCCGTTGTCGTTGTAGAGCTGGATGACGCGGTCGATGTCGACCTCGAGGCGCTGACGCTGGACCTTGCCGCGCAAGATGAAGTACTGGCGCTCCTTCGTCTCCATCGCGTCCTTGAGCTGGTCGGCCCTGAGCCCCTTGTTGCCGCGGAAGACGATCGACTCGATCGTCATCTGACGCCCCTCGACGATGTTGAAGATCAGCTTCACGTCCGAGTCGGCGAACTTCTCGACGGTCGGGGTGATCTGGACCTCGAAGTAGCCCTCGTCCTCGTAGAAGTCGCGCAGCTTCTCCACGGCGCGCTGCACGTCGACCGGGTTGTAGACGCTCCCGAGCTTCAGATCGATCTTCTCCTGGAGCGAGTCCCGATCTTCCTTCTTGTTGCCGACGAAATCGACGTCACGCACGAAGGGCCGCTCCGAGACCACGAAGACGACCTTCACGCCGCCCTCGAAGTCCTCGACCCGGAGTTGGACGTCATCGAAGAACCCGAGGCTGAAGATGGAGCGGATGTCCTCGGCGAGGAGTGAAGGGTTGAACGTCGAACCGACGGTACTCTTGACGCGGCCGAGGATCACGGCGTCCTGGACGCGGCGATTGCCCTCGACGTGGATGTCCCGGATGAGGATGGGCGGCGGCTGGGACTGCTGCGCCCGCGCCGTCGAGGCGATGAGGAGGCCTGCCGTGAGCACAATGACGACCGCGAGACACACCCGCCCGGCTGTCGTCACCAGGCTCTCAGGTGTGTCGGGACGGCGCGCTAGTGCTCAGCAAGCTCGAGCGGCGCGTCGGCGGCCTGGGCTTCGCGGAACGTGAAATTCGCGCCCTCGATGTCCACCTCGATGCGGGCGCTCTCCGCGACCTGGCCCCGAACGATCGCCTCGGCCAGGGGATCCTCGATGTGCTTCTGGATCGTCCGCCGCAGTTGCCGCGCGCCGTACGTCTGATCGTATCCCTTCTCCACCAGCGTCGCTTCAGCCGCCGGCGTCAGGACGAGCTCGATGCCCTTCTCGCTGAGCTGCTTGTTGATTCGCCCGATCATCAACCGGATGATCTCCTTGATGTGCTCGAGCGACAGGGCGTGGAACACGATGATGTCGTCGATCCGGTTCAGGAACTCCGGCCGGAACGCCCGCTTCATCTCCTCGAGGACGCGTTCCTTCATCTTCTCGTAAGTCGACTCGTCGGTCTCCTGGAGGAATCCGGGGGATACGCGCTTGCCAATGAGGCTCGTCCCGAGGTTCGAGGTCATGATGAGGATCGTGTTCTTGAAGTCGACGACGTGGCCGAGCGAGTCAGTGAGCCGGCCGTCGTCGAGGACCTGGAGCATCATGTTGAACACGTCCGGATGCGCCTTCTCGATCTCGTCGAAGAGCACGACGGAGTACGGGCGCCGCCGCACCTTCTCGGTCAAGAACCCGCCCTCTTCGTAGCCGACGTATCCGGGCGGGGCGCCGAGGAGGCGCGAGACCGAGAACTTCTCCATGTACTCGGACATGTCCACGCGGATCAGGGCGTTCTCGTCGCCGAACAGGTATTCCGCGAGCGCCCGGGCCAGCTCGGTCTTGCCGACACCCGTCGGGCCGAGGAACACGAACGAGCCGACGGGGCGCTTGGCGTCCTTCAGACCAGCGCGGGACCGGCGGATCGCGCGCGCGACCGCCGCGACCGCATCGTTCTGACCGATGATCCGTCCGTGGAGGGCTTCCTCCATCCGCGCGAGTTTCTGGGACTCTTTTTCCTCGAGCTTGGCGAGTGGAATGCCCGTCCAGCGGGAGACGATGAACTCGATGTCTTCTTCCTCGACCGACTGCGTCCCCTTACCCTTGTTCTTCTCCCACTCGCGCTTGAGCTCCTCGTCGCGGTGACGAAGGACCTTTTCCTTTTCGCGGAGCGAGGCGGCCTTCTCGAACTCCTGCGCCTCGAGGTACATGTCCTTCTCGCGGATCACGCGCTCGAGCTCCTTCTCGATCTCCTTGAGCTCGGGCGGCGGGGTCAGCGCCATGAGGCGAGTGCGCGAGGAGGCCTCGTCGATCACGTCGATCGCCTTGTCGGGGAGCTGGCGGTCGGTGATGTAGCGATCGGCCAGCTGCACCGCGGCGGAGATCGCGCGCTCGCTGATCTTCACCCGGTGATGGGCCTCGTACTTGTGCCGGAGACCCCGGATGATCTCGATCGCCTGCGGCACGGAGGGCGCCTTGACGATCACCGGCTGGAAGCGCCGCTCGAGGGCGCCGTCCTTCTCGATGTACTTGCGGTACTCGTCGAGAGTCGTGGCGCCGATCGTCTGGATCTCGCCGCGCGAGAGGGCCGGCTTGAGCATGTTCGAAGCGTCGATCGCGCCTTCGGCCGCGCCGGCGCCGATGAGCGTGTGGAGCTCGTCGAGGAACAGCACGACGTTCTCCGACTGGCGGATCTCCTTCATCACCGCCTTGAGCCGCTCCTCGAACTGGCCGCGGTACTTCGTGCCGGCGACGAGCGCGCCCAAGTCGAGTTGGAGCAATCGCTTGTTCACGAGAACGTCGGGCACGTCGTGGCTGACGATCTTCTGCGCGAGCCCTTCGACGATCGCGGTCTTGCCCACGCCGGGCTCGCCGATCAGGACCGGATTGTTCTTCGTCCGGCGGGCGAGGATCTGGATGACGCGCTCGATTTCCTGCTCGCGGCCGATGACGGGATCGAGCTTGTTCTCACGAGCCAGCTGGGTCAGGTCGCGGGCGAACTCGTCGAGGACCGGAGTCTGCGAGCGCTTCTTGGGCCGTGGATAGTACTGGTCGCCCAGAAGCGCGAGAGTCTCCTGACGAACCTCGTCGAGTCGGGCGCCGAGCGACTCCAGGATTTTCGCGGCGATCGACTGCCCTTCCTTCATGAGCCCGAGCAGCAGATGCTCGGTACCGATGTAGTTGTGGCCGAGTTGACGCGCCTCCTCGATGGAGAGCTCGAGAACCCGCTTGGCCTGCGGCGTGAACGGCACTTCCCCGAATGTGAGCGTCTTGGGGAATCCTGCGAGCGCGCGCTCGACCTCCGCCTTCACGGTCTCGAGACGAAGCCCGAGACGCTGCAGAACCGCGGTCGCGATCCCCTCGCCGTCGCGGATCAGCCCGAGAAGGACGTGCTCCGTTCCGACGAAATCGTGGCGGAAACGACCGGCTTCCTCACGCGCTAAGATAATGACCCGTCGCGCCCGTTCGGTGAACCGTTCAAACACTTGAGTGCCCCACCCCTTCCGCAGGTCGCGGGATGCGAATTTACTTGCGCTGACAGCTAGTTACCAGACTGCGAATTCAGTATAGCCCACGGCTCCCAAGCCCGCTAGCGTTTTTCCCCGCGAGCGACTAACTGCGCGAAACCGTTATCCGATCTACGGCGATTCCGGCAGAATCTCGCGCGCTCGGCCCTCCACCAGGCGATAGCCACGTTCGGCCTTCTGGGCTAGGTCGGGGTTGTGGGTCGCCACGAGAAAGGCCACCCCGCGCTCGGCCTGGAGGCGGAGGAAGAGATCGTAGATGACCTCGCTCGTCTTGGGGTCCAGGTTGCCCGTCGGCTCGTCGGCGAGGATCACTTTCGGGTTGTTGATGAGCGCCCGCGCGATCGCGACGCGCTGCTGCTCACCGCCCGAAAGCTCGCCGGGAAGATGATTCAGCCGGTCGCCGAGCCCGACCTCGGCCAGAGCGGCGGCCGCGAGCTCTCTGACCTCGCGAGCGGGCTTGCGCTCGATCAGCGCGGGGATCATCGCGTTCTCGAGCGCGCTCATGTCGCCCAGGAGGTTGTAGAACTGGAACACGAACCCGACATCGCGTCGGCGATACCGCGCGAGCCCCGCCTCGCCCCACGCCGCGAGGTCGTCTCCGTTGAACAGGACGCGGCCACCCGTGGGCCGATCGAGCCCGCCGAGCAGGTGGAGCAAGGTCGACTTCCCGACGCCTGACGCTCCGATGAGGGCGACGAACTCGCCGGGGCCGATCCTCACGCTGGCGCCCCGAAGAACACGCACGACCTCGGGGCCTGACCGGTATTCCTTCTCGAGCTCCTCGCCTATGAGCAGCGCGAGGGCGCCGTCGTCACTCATACCGGAGCACGTCGACCGGGGCGAGCGAGCCCGCCCGCTTGGCTGGGATGATGGTCGCCAGGAACGACAGGATGAGCGTAGCGCCGATGATCATGAGCCCGTCGCTCATGGTCAGCTTCATCGGCAGGTGATCGATCTGGTAGACGTCGCCGGCCAGCCGGATCACCTTGTAGGTGTTCTGGGCCCAGATCAGAATGAGGCCCGCCGCCGCGCCGGCCGCGGTGCCCGTGACGCCGATGGTCATGCCGACGGCGAAGAACACGAGGGTGATCGATCGCGAGGAGGCGCCGACCGCCTTGAGGATCCCGATCTCCTTGCGCTTCTCGGCGACGAGCAAGACGAGGTGGCCGATGATCGCGAACGCGGCCACCAGCACGATGATCGTGACGACGACGAAGAGCGCAAGCTTCTCGAGCTGGAGCGCCGCGAAGAGGCTCCGGTTCATCTCCATCCAGTCGCGCACCCAGTAGCGGAAGCCGAGCTGAGCGGAAACGATGCGGCTCACGTTCTTGGCGTCGAAGGGGTCGTTCAGCTTGACCTCGATTCCGGTGACCCCGGCGAGCCCGGCGAACTCCTTCGCGAGGGGCAGGCTCAGATAGGCGATCGAGGAGTCGTACTCGTGCATCCCGATCTCGATCGTACCGGCGACGGTGTAGCGCCGCATCTTGGGGACCATGCCCACGGCCGTCACGGCGCCCTCCGGTGAGATCACCGTGACCGAATCTCCGGGAAACACGCCCAGGCTCCGCGCCAGCTCGCGCCCGAGCAGGATCGCGGGCTCGCCGTCGGCGAGCGGATCGACCGAGCCCTGACGAATTTGCGACCGGACGTCCTCGCGGACCGCTGCCGTCGCCAGGTCCACGCCTCGGATCAGGCCGCCGCGCGCGCCGCCGTTCGGCGTCGTGAAGAGCGCCTGCTGGTGGACGAAGGGCGTGGCCGAGTGGACCCCGCGGATGGCCTTCACGCGGTCGGCGACCTTGTCGGCGTCGTCGAGTCCCTGCGAGCCACCCTGGAAAATCAGAAGGTGCGGGCTGCCGGCGATGATCCGGTCCCGGATCCCGTCCTGGAAACCGGTCATCACCGCGAGCACCACGATGAGCGCGGCGACGCCGAGGAAGACCCCGCCCAGGCCGATCCAGACGAAGAGCGAGAGATTCGTCCGCTGCCCGCGCGAGCGGAGATAGCGGAAGCCGAGGAGGAGCTCGAACGGCAGTCCGGCCTTCATCGGCCGCCTTCGGGCCGCAGCAGCGGGAACAGAATCGTCTCACGGATCGACGGCTGGTTCGCGAACATCATGAGCAGCCGATCGATCCCGATCCCCTCGCCCGCGGCCGGCGGCATGCCGTACTCCAGCGCGCGGACGTAGTCCTCGTCGAGCCAGTGGGCCTCGTCGTCCCCTCGGGCCTGCAGCGCCGCTTGCTCCCGGAAGCGCGCGAGCTGGTCGATCGGATCGTTCAGCTCGCTGTAGGCGTTGGCCATCTCGTGGCGCGCGACGAACAGCTCGAATCGGTCGACCAGCTGCGGCATGTCGCGCTTGCGCTTGGCGAGCGGCGAGAGCTCGGTCGGAAAGTCGACGACGAACGTCGGCTGGACGAGCGTCGGCTCGACCAGCGTCTCGAACACGTCCTTCCAGAGCTTCGACGCTGGTCCCCCGTCGTGGACGATCCCGCGCGGCGCCGCCGCCCGCGCCACGCTCTCGACGTCCGTCGTGGGCGTCACGGCAAGCCCGAGAGCCTGCGAGACGCCCTCGAAGAACGGCAGGCGCCGCCACGGGGGCTTGAGGTCGAGCGCATGCTCGCCCCAGACGAGGGACAAGGAACCGCGTAGCGCGTGGGCGAGCTCGACGAAGAGCGCCTCCGTCAACTCCATCAGGTCGGTGTAATCGGCGTACGCTTGATAGAATTCCAGCGTCGTGAACTCGGGGTTGTGCATCGTCGATACCCCCTCGTTCCGGAAGTTCCGGTTGATCTCATAGACGCGCTCGAAGCCGCCCACGAGCAGACGCTTGAGGTAGAGCTCGGGCGCGATGCGCAGATAGAGATCCAGGTCGAGCGCGTTGTGATGCGTCTTGAACGGCCGGGCGATCGCGCCACCCGGGATCGGCTGCATCATCGGGGTCTCGACCTCGAGAAAGCCGCGCGCGTCGAGGAACGCGCGGATCCCGCGCACGAGCCGCGCCCGCATCGAGAAGATCTCGCGCGCCTCGGCGTTGACGATCAGATCCACGTAACGCTGTCGGTATCGCGTCTCCACGTCCTTCAGCCCGTGCCACTTCTCGGGTAAGGGCCGGAGCGACTTCGCCAGGAAGGCGAACGTCTTCACCGCGACGGTCAGCTCGCCAGTCCGTGTCCGGAACATCTCGCCCGTCACGCCCACGAAGTCGCCCATGTCGAGCTCGACGAAGCGGGCGTATTCGTCACCCAGTCCGTCGGCGCGCGCATAGAGCTGGATCCGCCCGGTCTGATCCATGAGGTGGGCGAAGCACGTCTTGCCGTGATGGCGTATCGCCACGATGCGGCCGGCCAGGCTCACCGGTCCGAAGCCCTTCAGCTCCTCGTCGTTCGCGTTGCCGAGGCGCTCGGCGAGGCCGTGTGCCCACTGGGTGACCGGATAACGGCCGCCGAACGGATCGGTCCCGCGGCTGCGCAGCGCGTCGAGCTTCTCGCGTCGGAGCCGGATCAGCTCGTTGTCGTCCGGATTCGTCACGGATTCGCCTCGTCCGCGGCCCGCACGATCGTCGCTCATGCTTCTCGGCCCCGCGCCCAGAGCAGGTACGCCTTGATGAAAGGATCGAGGTCGCCGTCCATGACGCCGTCCACGTTGCCGATCTCGAGCCCGGTGCGATGGTCCTTGATCAGCTGGTAGGGATGGAACGTGTACGACCGGATCTGACTGCCGAACGCGATCTCCTTCTTCTGTCCGGTCAGCTCGGCCAATTCCTCGCGCTGCTTTTTCTCGGCGATCTCGTAGAGCCGTGCCTTGAGGATGCGCATCGCGGTGTCGCGGTTCCGGAGCTGCGAGCGCTCGTTCTGACACGAGACGACGAGGCCCGTCGGCAGGTGCGTGATGCGCACGGCCGAGTCGGCGGTGTTCACCCCCTGCCCGCCCGGACCCGACGCGCGGAACACGTCGACACGGAGCTCGTCCTCCCGCACGTTGACCTCGACGTCGTCGACTTCGGGCACGACCGCGACCGAGGCAAAGCTCGTCTGCCGACGGCGCGAGGCGTCGAAGGGGGAGATCCGCACCAGACGGTGCACGCCGGTTTCGCCGCGCAGGTACCCGAACGCGTACTCGCCGGACACCTCGACCGTGGCCGACTTGATCCCCGCCTCGTCGCCGGGCAGCAGATCGACCACCTCAGCCTTCAGGCCCGCGCGCTCGCACCAGCGGAGGTACATGCGCAGGAGCATCTGAGCCCAGTCCTGCGATTCGGTGCCGCCGGCCCCCGGATGGATCGACACGATCGCCGCCTTCGTGTCGTGGGGCCCCGAGAGCATGATCTTCAACTCGAACTCGTCGAGGTCCTTCGTGAGGCCCGCGATACCGTCGGCGATCTCGGCGTCGAGGCTTCCGTCGGTGGCCTCCTCGGCGAGCTCGACGAGCACCGTGAGGTCGTCGGCCTTCCCGCCGAGCTCTTTCAGGCGCGCGACGACGCGCGAGAGCTCGGTCCGCTCGCGAATGACCTCCTGGGCGCGGCGGTTGTCCTCCCAGAAGGACGGCTTGGCCATGTCGGTGTCGAGCGTGGCGAGGCGCTGCTCCTTGGCGGGGACGTCAAAGATGCCCTCGAAGCTCGGCTACCCGGCTCGTCAGCACGTTCACGTCGCGCTTGAGGTCGCCGAGCATCAGGCGACTCGGTTCCACGCTCGGGCCGCGATCGACGCGCCCGAAACGACGATCGCCAGGTACGCAAGCCAGTCGCCGAAGCGCGAGTAGAGCGTGAGCCCGGTTCGCAGCGGTACCCGTTCAACCGCCGTGGTTCGCTCGTACAGCGCGACACGGCGAACGATCTTGCCGGTGGGCGCGATGAAGGCGGAAACGCCGGTGTTGGCTGCGCGAACCACGGCGACGCGGTGCTCAACGGCGCGGAACGGATACATGGCGAGATGTTGCCACGGGCCGCTCGTACGGCCAAACCATGCGTCATTGGTCATGTTCACGATCAAGCGCGCGCCACCTTTCACGAACTCGCGGACGAGCTCAGGGAAGATTCCCTCGTAACAGATGACGACTCCGAACGGGGCTGGCGGGCCCGGAAAGACGCTCGCGCGGAAGCCCGGCTCGAGCTCGGCGATGAACTCGGCCCAGCTCCGGACGAATCCGAACAGTCCCGCTAGCGGCACGTACTCGCCGAAGGGGACGAGATGGATCTTATCATACCTGCCGATGATCCCCCGTTCGGTCAGCAGAAACGCGCTGTTACGTGCCTTCGGCGGAGTCGATCCATCAATGTCGATCGAGCCCACCAGGAGGGGGACGTGGAGTGAGCCGGAGAGTGCCCCGAGTGTTCGCAAGAGCTGCGGGTCGCGCCGGATCGGCGAAGGCGCTGCGGTCTCGGGCCACACGATCAGGTCGGGGCGCTCGGCGCCCGCGCGCGAGGTCAGCGTCAGGTAGATCGCGAGCGTCGTCGTGGCGAATGCGGGGTCGAACTTCAACGGCTGCTCGATAGACGGCTGCATGATGGCCACGGTCACCTCGCCCGGCGGGGCGGGAGCCGAGAGACGCCAGGCCCCGAACGCCAGTATCCCACCGAGCAGCAACCCCGAAAGCGCCACCCCGCCGAGCGCCGGGCGCCAGGCGAGTACGAAGCAGCCGGTGATTGCGGCGTTGACCGCCACGATCACGAGCGACACCGCGTACACCCCGCCGAGCTCCGCGATCTGGATGACCGGCAGACGAAGATACTGGGAGTAGCCGAGCAGACCCCACGGGAAGCCGCCGAACAGGTGGCCTCGGATCCACTCGCCGGCGACCCAGAGAAACGGGGACGCACAGAGAGCCCAGACGATCGAGCGCTGCGCGAGCCACGAGACGGCGGCGGCGAAGAGGCCGACGTAGAGGGCGCAGTAGCCCGCGAGGGCAAACGTCGGCCCCCACGTGAGCGGCCAGGGGATCGAGCTGTAGGTGTTGAAGGTGTAGTCGAGCCATCGGAGGAGCACCAGATAGAACACGGTCCCGAAGATCCACCCCCACGCGAACGCCACGCGGATTGGCTGGCGTAACGCATCGACGATCAGGGGCGTGAGGGCGACCCAGACCACGCCCTCCCAGTCGGTCCGGGGGAACCCGAGCCCCATGACGACGCCAGTCGCCACGAGGATGAGGGCACGGCGAGGCGAGGGACGCAGGCTCAGGAGCCCCACACGAGCCGATCGGCCAGGAACCGCGGTAAGCCCCCGCGGAGGATCTTCTCGCGCGCCCGCGCGACGTCGTAGACGACGCGGCGGATCGAGACGGTGCCCTGCTCGACGTCCCAGATCGCGTACGCCGCGCGCGGATCGCGATCGCGAGGCTGACCGACGCTGCCGACGTTGACCAGGTATCGGCGGCCGCGCTCGAGCTCGACATCGACGGCGCCGACCCGATGCTCGCGTCCGGAGGAGCCAAGCGACCACGTCCCGGCCAGGTGCGAGTGGCCGACGAAGCAGAGCCGCGTCGTGAAGGCGGAGAACGCGTCGAAGCCGTCCTGCGCCGTGAGGAGATATTCCCACTCGTCCGGACGGTCCGGCGAGGCGTGCACGAGCGTGGCGTCACCCAACTCGGCGACCAGCGGGAGCGAGGCCAGGTATGTCCGGTGATCGTCGTCGAGCCGCTCGCGCGTCCACTCGGCGGCGGCGCGCGCGTGGACGTTGAACCACTCGAGATCGATGAGCCCGACGACGGCGTGCTCGTGATTGCCCGAGACGATCGCCTGCGCCTTTTCGGCCACGATCTCGATGCACGCGACCGGATCGGCGCCGTAGCCCACCAGGTCTCCGAGGCAGACCGTCGCGTCGGTCCTCGGCGCCGCGTCGGCGAGAACCGCCTGGAGCGCTTCGAGGTTGGCGTGGATGTCCGAAAGCACCGCGTACCGCACGGGACAGCTCAGAACGTCGGACGGAGTTCTTTGTGGATGCGATCGAGCAAGCCGTTGATGAACCGGCTCGACTCCTTGGTGCCGAACTTCTTGGCGATCTCGATGGCTTCGTTGATTGCGACCTTCGGCGGCACGGCCGCCGTCCACAGGAGCTCGTAGACGGCGAGCCGGAGGATGTTGCGGTCGACGACGGCCATCCGCTCGAGGTCCCAATGCTCGGCGAACTGCGAGATGGCGTGGTCGATCTTCGCCTGGTTCGACTTCGTACCACGGACGAGCGCGTCGGCGAAGGCGTGCGTGTCGTCGTCCACGGGATGACGCGCCCAGAACTCCTCGTCGTGGGGGATCGGATCGTCGTCGCCGTTGAGGTCGAGCTGATACAGGAACTGGAGCGCGACCTCGCGGGCTTTCCTGCGCTTAGCCATTGGAGCGGGGACCGTGAGGCCGGCTTGGACCGAGGGTGGCCTGAGAGAGACGCTTGTGGCCCCGACACGCCAACATCGACCCGCGCCAATTCGATCCGCGGCGATTCGACCCGCGGCGATTCGACCCGCGGCGATTCCACCGGCTCGCGTTATCGTCGGCGTACATGTCCCTGTCCGGGACGTGCGGGGCGGCGGCCCGCCCGATGGTCGCCAAGCTGGCGGATCCACTCGGCCATCTGCAGCGCTGCCTCGGCGGCCTCTTCGCCGCGGTTCCCCACGTCGCCTCCAGCGCGCGCCCACGCCTGTTCCTCGCTGAGCGCCGTGATGACGCCGAAGGCCGTGGGCACACCCGTGGTGAGCGCGACGTGCCTGATCCCGGCGGCGGCTTCGCGCGCCACGTGCTCGAAGTGTGGAGTCTGTCCCCTGATCACGACGCCGACGCACACGATTCCAGAATACCGCCCGCTCGTCGCGAGGTGGTTCGCCGCCTGAGGAAGCTCGAAGGATCCGGGCACCCAGTGGACCTCGATCGCGTCGGGGCCGAGCCGCGCGGCGCGAAGGGCCTGCAGCGCGCCGGCGACGAGTCGCTGGGTGATGCGCTCGTTGAAGCGGGCCGCCACGATCGCAAACCTGAACGACCCGGTGCTTCCGGCGGCCCGGCGAAACTTCGGCGCGCGACCGGCCATATCAGTCTGGCAGCGACGACAGGAGGTGCCCGAGCTTGTCGCGCTTGGTGCTGAGGTACTTGCGGTTCGTCTCGGTCGCCGGAATCTCGATCGGGACGCGCTCGGAGATGTGCAGCCCGTAGCCTTCGAGGCCGACGATCTTCTTGGGGTTGTTGGTCAGGAGCTTCAGGTTCTTGACCCCCAGGTCGACCAGGATCTGAGCACCGATGCCGTAATCACGGAGATCGGCGTGGAATCCGAGCGCGACGTTGGCCTCGACCGTGTCCTTGCCCTGATCCTGGAGCTCGTACGCGCGCATCTTGTTGAGGAGCCCGATCCCACGGCCCTCCTGCCGCATGTACACGAAGACCCCGCGCCCCTCGGCCTGGATCCGGCTGAGCGCCTTGTCGAGCTGGAGGCCACAGTCGCACCGGCGCGAGTGGAAGACGTCCCCGGTCAGGCACTCGGAGTGGACGCGGACGAGCACCGGCGAGTCGCCGGACACCGAGCCCATCACCAGCGCGAGCGGCACGCGGCTGTCGACCGTGGTGTCGTAGGCAATCGCGGTGAACTCTCCGTAGTCGGTCGGAAGCTTGGTCGTTGCGATCCGCCGGACCAGTTTTTCCTTGTGAATCCGATACTCGATGAGGTCCCGGATCGTAATCATCTTGAGGGCGTGTGTCGTCGCGAGCTCCGTCAGCTGCGGCACGCGCGCCATGCCGCCGTCCTCGTCGAGGACCTCGCAGATGACGCCTGCCGGGTAGCACCCCGCCAGCCGGGCGAGGTCGATCGCGGCCTCGGTGTGGCCGGCGCGCCGCAGAACACCACCCCCCATCGCGCGCAGGGGAAGAATGTGGCCCGGACGCGTGAGGTCGTCGGCGCGCATGAGCGGGTCGACGAGCGTGCGGATCGTGACGGCACGGTCGTAGGCCGAGGTGCCGGTGGTGACTCCCCGCTTGGCGTCCACGGTGACCGTGAACGCGGTGCCCATGGGGGCGGTATTGTCGGAGACCATCATCGAGATTTTGAGCTCGTCCAGACGCTCACCGAGCAGCGGGACGCAGATCAGGCCCCGACCGTGCTTCGCCATGAAGTTCACCGCTTCCGGGGTCACACGGTCGGCCGCCATCACGAGGTCGCCTTCGTTCTCGCGATCTTCGTCGTCCACGACGAGGAGGATGCGCCCCTGACGGATCTCCTCGATGCCCTCCTCGATGGTCGAAAACCCGGTCATGTCGTCCCCCTCAGCGCGAGCGAGCGCACCAGATACTTGCCGATCACATCCGCCTCGATGTTCGTCGCCTGACCCGGCTTGAGTCGTCCAAGCGTCGTCACCGCCAGCGTGTGCGGAATCAGCATGACCTCGAAGGTCCGGTCACCCAGCGCCGCCACCGTGAGGCTGACGCCATCCACGGCGACCGACCCCTGGGGAATCAGCAGGGGCTCGAGCTCCCGGCTCGGCAGCGTGACCCGCACCCGCGCGGTTGATTCTACACGGGTTACGGCATCCACGGTTCCGACACCGTCGACGTGCCCCAGGACCAGGTGGCCGCCAAGGGCGCCGCCGAACCGAAGGGGTCGCTCGAGGTTCACGGGGTCGCCCGGGCTCAGATGTCGGAGCGCCGTGCGCGAGAGAGTCTCGGGACCGATCTCGAAGACGAAGCCGGCGGGCCGCCGCTCGATCACGGTCAGGCAGACGCCGTTGACCGCGACGCTGCCGCCGATGTCCACCCCTTCGACCGTCACGCTCGCGTCGATCGCGAGCTTCGCGATACGAGGGCTCAGCTCGATCGTCCGGATCGAGCCGACCTCCTCGACGATGCCCGTGAACATCAGGCGCCTCGCGGCTCGCGGACGACGTCGGCCTCGATGAGGAGGTCGTCACCCATGGTCGTCACGGCGAAGCCGCCGAGCCGCACCGCGCTCTTGAGCTCGCGCCCGGCGCCTCCCACGACGGGCGTCGCGCGGCGTCCGCCGAGCAAGAGCGGCGCCGCGAACAACGCCACTCGATCGACCAGCCCGGCGTCGAGAAACGCCCCGTGGACTTCGCCGCCGCCCTCGACGAGGACCGCGCGAACCTCGCGGGCGAAGAGCTCGGCCAGGAGCGCGCCCAGATCAACGCGGCCGTCCCGCGTCCGGCAGGACACGACCGTGGCGCCCGAGGCGGCGAGCTCGCGGACGCGGCCCTCCGGAGCCTCGGCGCCCACGGCAATCAGGGCGCAGCTCGGCCGCCCGGCGCGGATCAGGCGAGCACCGACGGGCGTGCGGGCCGCGGTGTCCAGCACGACCCGCAAAGGCTCTCGAGGCCAGGACTGGCCCAGACGGACGGTGAGCTCCGGATCGTCGCGCAGCACAGTCCCGATACCGACGACGATCGCGTCCGATTCGCTGCGAAGGCGATGCGCGTGCCGGCGGGCGGGCTCTCCGGTGATCCAGCGCGAGCCGCCGTGCAGATCGGCGATCTTGCCGTCGAGGGTCATGCCGGCCTTCAACGTGACGTGCGGACGGCGCTCGCGCATCGCGGTGAGAAACGCGCGATTCTGGCGCTCCGACTCGGCGGCGCCGAGGCCGGTGACCACCGCGATGCCCGCAGCGCGAAGCTCGGCGAAGCCGCGTCCGGCGACGAGCGGGTTGGGATCGCCGACGGCCGCGACGACGCGCGCCACGCCCGCGTCGATCACGGCCCGGGAGCACGGCGGAGTCCGCCCGTGATGCGAGCACGGCTCGAGCGTCACGTAGAGGGTCGCGCCGCGGGCGCGCGCGCCGGCCGCCCGAAGCGCTTCGATCTCGGCGTGGGGCTCGCCGGCTCGGGCGTGAAAGCCCTCGCCGACGACCTCGCCGCCCGGCGCGACGACGACCGCGCCGACCATTGGATTCGGTGAGGTGAGCCCGCGCCCGTGCTCGGCGAGCTCGAGCGCTCGCCGCATGAAGCGCTCGGCTGGCTCCCCTTCCGTCATGCTTCGGCGACCAGCGCGTCCACGAACGCCTGCGGGTCGAACGGCTGGAGATCCTCGATTCGTTCCCCGAAGCCGATCAGCTTCACGGGCACCTTGAGCTCGCGGACGATGCGAACGACGATCCCGCCCTTCGCGGTGCCGTCGAGCTTGGTCAGACACACGCCGGTGAGGCCGATCGCCTCGTGAAACATCCGGGCCTGAGCGAAACCGTTCTGGCCAGTCGGCGCGTCGAGAACCATGAGCGTCTCGTGCGGGGCGCCCGGGAGCTGACGCTCGATCACGCGACGGAGCTTCGCCAGCTCGTCCATCAGGTTCGTCTTGGTGTGGAGTCGGCCCGCGGTATCGACGATCAAGACATCGAGGTCGCGGGCCGTGGCGGCCTTGACCGCGTCGAACACGACCGCACCAGGGTCGGAACCGGCAGCCTGACGGATGACCTCGACCTCGATGCGCTCGCCCCATCGCTCGAGCTGCTCGATCGCCGCGGCGCGAAACGTGTCGGCCGCCGCGAGGATCACGCGCTTGCCGGAGGCTTTGAGCGAGGACGCCAGCTTGGCGGCGGTCGTCGTCTTGCCCGAGCCGTTCACGCCGAGCAGCAGCACGACGGCCGGATGGTGATCGAGATTGAGGGGCTGCGCCGCCGGCGCCAGCGTGTCGAGGAGGAAGCGGCGGAAGAGCGGGCGGAGCTGGCTGGCGCGGGTGAGGGTCCCGAACATCAGCTCTTCGCGGGCGCGGTTGGTGAAGTCGGCGGCCAGCTGGGCTCCCAGGTCCGCCGCGATCAGCAGCTCTTCGAGCTCTTCGAGCAGCGCATCGTCGATCGGGCGATCCGTGTCGAGCACGGTGCCGAGACTGCCCGCGAGGTACTCCTGCGACCGCTTGAGCCCGTCGCGGAGACGCTCACCCAGGGCCGAGAGAAACTTCACTGGTTGTCCGAGGGCAGGATCATTCGAGTGACGACCGAGCCGCTGGCGCCGAGTCGGGGGACCGGTCGGCCGTTGAGCTCGAGGCTGACTCCGCCGGCGTTTCCGATCGTGATGACGAAGGGACCGTTCGAGATCCACTCACGGATCTCGTTGGCCGGGATCGTCTCCTCGCTGGTGCGGCCGTCCTCCGTCCGCACGCGCATCCACGTCGTCTCCGTCGTGCGCGCGATCAACCGATACGGCGAAGCGGGCCCGCGAGCGCCGGGCGCGGAAGCCGCGGCTGCAGTGGGGCCGGCGGCCGGCGGCGCGGCGGTAGCGCTCGGCGCTGTCTGGGTCTTCGGCGCGGCCGGCGTGTTGGGTGTCGCTTGAGCGTTCGTCGGCGCGGAGGCGCTCGGCCCAGACGGCGCGCCGGGCGCTGGCGAGGCGCTCGGCGCCGGAGGGCTCGACGTCGGCGTGTTCGGCGTGCCGCTGGGCGACTGCCTCGTAAGCTGAGTCACCACAGGCGGCTGTGGCGCCGGGGTTTCCGCGGGTGCCGGGGCGGGCGCGGACGCCACGGCCTGGCTCTCGGTCGCTGCCGGCATCTGCGGGAGCGTGATTTGAGCGCTTCGCTCGCCCTCCCCCTCCCGGCCTGATTGAAGCGCCAGGGTGACGGCGAAGAACGCCGCGCCGAGAACCACGAGGAGTATGAAGCTGATGAGCACGGTGCCTCGCGAGCGACTCTCACGCGGCGCGCCTTGCAGCGGCAGGCCGGGTGGAGTCACGGGCAGGTAGTCGGGAGGCTCATGAATGACCGGGCGGTGCGAGGTCTCCGGCACGGAGGCGATGCGAACCGCATTGGCCGGGACTTTCGTCAGGTCCGGAGCGGGCACGCCGATTCGATCGTAGAGCCTGAGCGCCTCGTCGGGAGGGACGCCGACCGCCTGGCAATACGCGCGGATGAACCCCTTCGTGAAGACCGGCGCCGGAAGCGAGCGCAGGTCGTCCGACTCGAGCGCCTCCAGATAGTGGCTGAGCACGCGCGTTGCCCGGGAGAGCTCGTCGACCGACATACCCTGCTGCTCGCGCAGCCCGCGCAAGTACGCGCCGACGCTCGACATACTTCGAGCGTAGCTTATCCGGCCGGCTTCTTCATCCTGTTACTGAGCGTTCAGGTTGACCGAGACCAGGGTCGACAGACCCGGCTCTTCCATCGTGACGCCGTAGAGGACGTCGGCCGCCTCCATGGTCTTCCTGTTGTGAGTGATGACCAGGAATTGGGTCTGTCCGGTCAATTCCCTGAGAACACGGAGAAAACGATGGATGTTCGCGTCGTCGAGCGGCGCGTCAACCTCGTCGAGGACGCAGAAGGGGCTTGGCCGAAAATAGAAGATGGCGAAGAGGAGCGCGAGCCCGGTCAAGGCCCGCTCGCCCCCGGAGAGAAGCGTCACGGCCTGCAGCCGCTTGCCGCGCGGTTGGGCCATGAGCTCGACGCCCGTGTCGAGCGGGTCGCCGCCCTCCTCGGCCTCCACGAGCCGGAGCTCGGCGCGCCCGCCCTCGAAGAGTCGCTCGAAGAGTCGGCTGAAGTGGCCGTTGATCTCCTCGAACGCCTGGACGAACCGCTCCTGAGCCGTACGCGTCATTCCCCGCAGCGCCTTTTCCAGGTCCTTGATCGAGCCGGTGAGGTCGTCGTGCTGGGTTCTCAGGAACGTCAACCGCTCGTCGAGCTCACGGTATTCGTCATCGGCAACCAGGTTCACGGGCCCGATCGCGACAAGTCGCTCCTCGAGCTCCGCCACCCGCTCGCGAACCGTCGTGAGCTCGCGCTCGGGGTTGAAATGCGCGAGCAGCGCCGGGGCGTCCACGCCGTAGACGCGCCATGCCTCCTGCCCGAGCTCTTCGCGTCGCACCCGGCACTCGGTCGCGCGGATGTCGATCTCGTGAGCGGAGGCCACCAGCCGCCCCAGCTCGCTCTCGGCGCCGCGAGACTCCTGCTCGACCGCACGCAGCTCGGCGGCGACCCCGTCGTGGTGCTCGCTCGCCAGCCGCGCCTCGGCGTCGGTGCGATCGCGCTCCACCGCGACCTCGCGAGCCGCGACGTCGGTCCGCTCGCGCTCCTCGGCGAGCCACGCGCGCCGCTCGACGAGCTGCGTCCGGCGCTGCTCGGCCTGCGCCAAACGCTCGGCCAGGTCGCGCTCGATCTCGTCGACGCGTGAAAGCTCGCGACCGAGTGCTTCGACCCGCTCGGTGACCGAGGCGAGATCGACCCGGCATGCCGTGAGCTCGGCGCTCAGCGCGGTCTCGTCCGATTGCGCGCCCTCGATCGCGTCCCGCACGCGGGCCGCCGCCGCCTCGAGCGCGCCCTCGGCATCGCGCGCGACCGCGATGCGCTGGCCGAGCTGCGTCAGGGTCACGCTCGTCTCTTCGGCCTCTCGCGCGACCTGCCGCGTCTCGACCTCGACGGTCTCCACGTGCCGCTGCACGCGGGCGTGCTCCTGCCCCGCACGCTCGACGTCTTTCTCGCCCGCGAGGCGCTCGGCCAGGCGGGTCTGCACCGCGCGCGCGAGCTCGCCGATTTGCTCCCGGAGCGTGGCGAACTCGGCACTCAGGGTCGTGATCTCGGCCTGACCCACCTCGACGACCGAGGACAGACGCTGCACTTCCGACTCCAGCTCGCGCAACTGACGCTTGCGCGCCAGCAGCGAATGCTCCGTCGCGCTCGCGGTCTGATCACCGCCGCCGTGGAGCCTCCCGGTCGGGCCGAGGACTTCCCCGCCCGGCGTGACGTACGTCGCGACGACGCCGTTACGCCGCCAGAGACTCTCCGCCTCGTCCAGGTGCTCGACGACCGCGACCTGGCCGAGGAGATATTGAACCAGGCGCGGCGCGGAGGCGCTCACGCTCCGGGCGACCCAGCGAACACCGTTGTCGCTGGGGAGGGAGTCGGACGGGGCCGGCAGGTGCTCGAGCGGAAGGAACGTCGCCGACCCGAGCGCATGATCGTGCAGGTACGTGACGGCCGCGCGCGCGTGCTCGAACCGCTCGACGACCACCCACTGGAGCCGCTCGCCCAATACCGCCTCGATGGCGCGCTCCATGCCGGAGGGCACTTCGAGGAGATCGGCCACGGTGCCGACGATGCCGTGCAACGCGTCGCGGCGGCCGTCGGCGAAGACGGCGCGCACGCCGGCCCCATAACCTTCGCGCGCGCGCTCGAGCTCGGATAGCGCCTCGACGCTCGAGCGTCGCGACGCCAGCTCGACTCGGGCATCGGCGAGCTGCACCTCGGCCTCGGTCAAGCGGCGCTCCGCAGCGGCTTCTTGAGCTTCGAGCCCCTTGCGCTGCTCCTCCAGCGAGACGAGCTCGGCCGCGGCCCGATCGCGCGCGGCGGCGAGAGTCCCCCGCTCTCCGGCGAGGCGCTCGGCCTCAGCCTGCGCCTGGGCGAGCTCGGCGGAGAGCCGCTCGGCGCGGCGACCCAGCTGGATCTCACGCTCGCGCAACTCGCCGGCGCTCCGCATCAGGTCGACGCGCTCGGCCGCCAGCCGCGTCTGCTCCAGACGGAGGGCTTCCGAATGATCGCGCTCGGCAGCGAGGGCGGCGCGCTGGCGCTCGAGGGCCGCTTCGAACTCCGTCGCCGCCCGCGACCGCTCGGCGGCGACCTGCTCGGTGTCGCGGAGCGCCAGCCGGACGTTCTCTCGCTCGCCGACGATGGAAGCCTGGCGCTCGGTAGTCGTGCGGACTTCCTCGTCCAGTCGCACGCTCTCGTCGCCGAGCTCACGGATCTGCACGCCCATCTGCTCACGGCGCTCGAGGAGCCGCTCGAGCTCGCCCTGCACCTTCGAGACGGCCTGGCGGAGGTCGGACAGGCGATGCTCGCTCACCTGCAGAGCTTCCCGTGCCTGGGCCTCACGCGCCGCCAGGGACGCCAGCCGCGTGCGCAGACCCTCCTCGCTCTCGCGCAGCCGCACGAGCTCGCTCGTGAGCCGCTCGCCCTCGCTGCTGAGTCCCGCGTAATCTGCGGCGACCAGCGCGAGCCCGAGGTCGCGCTTCTCGGCCTGCAGCGTTTTGTACTGCTGCGCCTTCTTCGCCTGGCGCTCGAGCGAGTGGAGCTGCCGGCGCACCTCGTCCATGACATCACGCACGCGCACGAGGTTCTGGCGGGTGGCGTCGAGCTTGCTCTCGGTCTCGTTGCGCTGCTGCTTGTAGCGCGCGATGCCGGCGGCCTCCTCGATGAATACGCGGCGCTCGTGCGGCTTCGCGGTCAGAACGTGGTTGAGCTTGTCCTGATCCATCACCGAGTAAGCGCGCGGGTTGGCGCCGGTGCCGGCGAAGAGGTCGAGGATGTCGCGCAGGCGCGACGGGTTCTTGTTCAGGAGATACTCGCTCTCGCCCGTGCGGTAGAGACGGCGGCTCACCGCCACCTCGGTCCACGGGACGGACAGCACGCCGTCGTTGCTGAAGATCAGCTCGACCTCGGCGAAGCCGACCGGCTTGCGCGATGCCGAGCCGTGGAAGATCAGGTCCTCCATGCGCTGCCCGCGGAGCGACTTCGCGCTCTGCTCACCGAGCGCCCAGCGGACGGATTCCGAGATGTTGCTCTTGCCGCATCCGTTCGGCCCGACGATCGCGGTGATCCCGGGCGTGACCTTGAGAACGGACTTCTCCGCGAAGGACTTGAAGCCGTGCAGCGAGACGGAGTCGAGGCGCATGGGGTTTTCTAGCACGGGGGACCCAATACAACCAAAGAAAAAAGCACCAGCCGTGGGGGTGGCGGCGCCGTAAAACCCTAGATATCGCCCTCTAAGTTTTCAGGTAGTGACATTTCTTGTACTTCTTACCCGAGCCGCAGTAGCACGGGTCGTTGCGCCCGATCTTCTCCCCGGTCGGCGTGCGGGGCGCCGCTTGCACGCGCTGCGCGGGCGCGGCGGCCCGCGCGGGCTCGCCGGCGATCTCGCCGCGGGACTCGCGCGCGTCCGCCCACGCCGTCATGGCCGGCAGCTCTATCGGCGCGTCGCGGACGATCTGCACCTTGAAGAGCCGTTCGATCACGGCCGCCTTCATGCGCTCGAACATGTCCTCGAAGAGATCGAACGCTTCCTTCTTGTACTCGGTCAGCGGGTCGCGCTGGCCGTACCCCCGCAGACCGATACCTTCCTTGAGGTGGTCGATCGAGAGCAGATGATCCTTCCACTGCGTGTCGAGGACGATCAGCATCTCGTGCCGCTCGAGGGCCTGCAGGAGCTCGAGACCGAGCTCCCGCTCGCGCTCGGCGAAGCGCGTCTTGACCGCCTCCTGCACCAGCTCGTCCAGCGCCTCGCGCGAGACGATCTCGCTGAACTCCGCCGAGGCAACGCGGGTGTCGAACTGCCGGTGGAGCGCCTCCGCCAGGCCGCCGAGGTCCCAGTCCTCGGGGTGCGCGCCCCGCGCGGCATAGGCGTCGAGGGTGCTGTCGACGAGCTCGTCGACCCATTCGGCGACGGTCTCGGCCTGGCTTTCCCCCTCCAGGATCTGGCGCCGCATCCCGTAGATGACCTCGCGCTGCTTGTTCATCACGTCGTCGTACTCGAGCAGGTGCTTGCGGATCTCGAAGTTGTGGGTCTCGACACGTTTCTGCGCCGTGGCGATGGCGCGGGTCACGAGCTTGTGCTCGATCGGCTCGCCTTCCTCCATGCCCAGGCGCTCCATGATCCGCTCGACGCGCTGTGAGCCGAAGATGCGGAGCAGGTCGTCCTGGAGCGACAGGTAGAAGCGCGAGGAGCCCGGGTCGCCCTGGCGACCGGATCGCCCGCGGAGCTGATTGTCGACGCGGCGCGCCTCGTGGCGCTCGGTGCCCACGATGTGTAAGCCGCCGCGCTCGACCACGCGCTTGTGCTCCGGCTCGGTGATCCGCCGGGCCTCGACGAGCGCCGACTCCCGCTCGGGCGCCGCGGCGGTCACGGGGTCGAGCCCGCGCTTGCGCAAGATTTCCTTGGACAGAAAGTCGGGGTTACCGCCGAGCAGGATGTCGGTGCCACGACCGGCCATGTTGGTGGCGATCGTGACCGCGCTCTCGCGACCGGCCTGCGCGACGATCTCCGCCTCGCGCTCGTGATACTTCGCGTTCAGGACCTCGTGACGGATCCCGCGCTTCTTGAGCAGGCTCGACAGGGTCTCGGACTTCTCGATCGAGACCGTGCCGACGAGGCAGGGCTGGCCCTTCTGATGGCGCTCGATGACGTCGTCGACGACCGCGTTGAACTTCTCGCGCTCCGTCTTGTAGACGACGTCCGGGAAGTTGACCCGGCCCAGCGTCCGGTTCGTCGGGACCACTGTGACGTCGAGCTTGTAGATCTTGGCGAACTCCTCGGCCTCGGTCTCGGCGGTGCCGGTCATGCCGGCGAGCTTGTCGTACATCCGGAAGTAGTTCTGGAACGTGATCGTGGCGAGCGTCTGGTTCTCCCGCTCGATCCGCACCGCCTCCTTGGCCTCGACCGCCTGGTGGAGACCATCGGACCAGCGGCGGCCCGGCATCTGTCGCCCGGTGAACTCGTCGATGATGACGACCTGCCCGTCCTTGACGATGTAGTCGACGTCACGCCGGAAGAGCGCGTGCGCCCGGAGTCCTTGCTGGATATGGTGCAGCATGGTCATGTTGCGCGGGTCGTACAGGTTCTCGACGTTCAACAGCCGCTCGCAGCTGGCGATCCCCTCCTCGGTCAGCGCCACCGCGCGCGCCTTCTCGTCGACGATGAAGTCGCCCTTCTTCTCGGCCTCGATCTCGGAGAGCTTGCCCTCGACGATCGTCGCCGCCCGCCGGAGCTTCGGGATGATGCGGTCGATCTTGTAGTAGAGGTCGGTCGACTCGTCGGCCGGACCCGAGATGATCAGCGGCGTCCGCGCCTCGTCGATCAGGATCGAGTCGACCTCGTCGACGATCGCGTAGTGGAGCTCGCGCTGCACCAGCTCGTCGAGGCTGAACCGCATGTTGTCGCGGAGGTAGTCGAAGCCGAACTCGTTGTTGGTGCCGTACGTGATGTCGGCCCGGTACGCCTCGGCGCGCGTGCACGGCCGGAGCGAGGTCAGCCGGATGTCCGACGTCACGAACTTCGGATCGTAGAGGAACGAGGCCTCGTGCTGGATGACGCCGACGGCCAGGCCGAGCGCCTGATAGATCGGGCCCATCCACTGCGCGTCGCGCTTGGCCAGATAGTCGTTGACCGTGACGATGTGCACGCCCCGGCCGGTGAGACCGTTCAGGTAGGCGGGCAAGGTCGCGACGAGCGTCTTGCCCTCGCCGGTCGCCATCTCGGCGATCTTTCCGTCGTGGAGCACCATGCCGCCGATCAGCTGGACGTCGAAGTGTCGCATCCCGACCGTGCGTCGAGCCGCCTCGCGGCAGACGGCGAACGCTTCCGGCAGGATGTCGTCCAGGGGCTCACCGCCCACGATCCTTTTCTTGAAGTCGTCCGACTTCGCGCGAAGACCTGTCTCGTCGAGCGAGGTCAGCGACGGCTCGAGTGCGTTGATGGCCTGCACGACCGGCATCATGCGTTTGACGTCGCGCTCGTGCTTGGTGCCGAAGATCTTCTTCAGCAGCGCATCGATCATGTCGTGCTCATTATACAGGGCGCGTTCGCGCGGCCGGCCGACCCAGAAGCTCGCGGGCGTGGCCCCGCGCGGTCTCGGTGACCCGGTCCCCCGCCACCATCCGCGCGATCTCCTCCACGCGCGCCTCGCCGGTCACCGGATCGGCGCTGACGCGGGTCCGGCCGCCGCGGACGCTCTTTCCGACCCGCACATGATGGGCGGCGCGGGCGGCGATCGGCGCCAGGTGCGTGACGCAGAGCACCTGGCGACCCTCGGCGGCCGCGGCCAGCTTCTGAGCGACCACGGCCGCGACGCGGCCGCCGATCCCCGAGTCGACTTCGTCGAAGATCATCGTGGGCACGCGGTCGGCCCGCGCCAGGATGGCCTTGAGGGCGAGCATCGTGCGCGAGAGCTCGCCGCCCGATGCGATCCGTGCGAGCGGTCGCACGTCCTCGCCGGGATTGGTCGAGAGGCGAAACTCGACGCGGTCGACCCCCCGCGGCCCGATCTCCTCGAACGGCACCCGCGAGACGGCGATCTCGAAGCGGGCCCGCTCCATGCCGAGCTGCCGAAGCTCGCGCGCCGTGACACCGGCGAGGCGCTCGGCGGCGTCATGGCGACGCTTCGCGAGCTCGTGGCCTGCCGCCGTTAGCTCCGCATCCAGCTCGCCGAGCATGCGCTCTTGCTCGGCCAGGATCTCCTCGTGACGACCCAGCCGCTCGAGCTCGGTCGCCGCCTCGTCCCGGAACGCGAGCATCGCGGACTCGGTGTCACCGTACTTCCGCTTGAGCCGCGTGAGCACGTCGAGGCGCTCGTCGACCGCTTCGAGCCGACCGGGCGCCATCATGACACCCTCCCGCAGCGCGCGGACCGCGGCCAGCGCGTCCTCGACGAGGGCGCCGGCGCCGTCCACTGAATCGGCCGGCACGGCGAACGCGGGATCGAGCCGCGCGAGATCTCGCAGGAGGCGCGCGGCGCGATGCAATCGGCTCATCGCCGAGCTGTCGTCGTCGTTGAGGAGCCCAGCGGCCTCGGCGAGCCCAGCCGACAGGCGTTCGGCGTGCTGGAGCCGTCGACGCTCGAGCCGCAGCCCCTCCTCCTCGCCCTCCCTGAGCCGCGCGGCGTCGAGCTCCGACACCTGCAGGCGCAGGAGATCTTCGCGCTGGGCCCGATCGTGCTCGGCCGCGCGGGCACGCTCGAGCTCTGCCTTCGCCGCGCGGTGCTTCGCGAACAGGTCACCCACACGATCGCGGAACTCTTCGGCGTCCGCGAAGCGGTCCAGGAGCTCGAGCTGCCGAGACGGCTCGAGCAGGCGCTGGTGCTCATGCTGACCGTGGATCTCGACCAGGTGATCGCCGAGGCGCTCCAGCAAGCCGACGGTCACCGGCGAGTCGTTGACGAAGGCGCGGTGGCGGCCCGAACGCGAGAGCTCGCGGCGGACCACCAGTTGGCCCTGATCGAGACCAAGCCCTGCTTCCTCGAGCACCGCCGCCGCCGGGCTCCGTGGCGCCACGTCGAACACCGCCTCCACGGTCGCCGTCTCGGTGTCGGTGCGGATGACGTCGGTCTGGGCACGAGCGCCACGGATCAGGAGGATCGCGTCGAGGAGCATCGACTTCCCAGCGCCCGTCTCGCCGGTCAGCACGTTGAGCCCCGGCCCGAAGGTCGTGGTGACGGCGTCGATCACGGCGAAGTTGCGAACACGAATCTCGAGGAGCATCTTGGCCGATGCTAGGTCAGCGCGTCGCTGACCTCAAGCGGTATCCGAGCGAGTACGGCGCTAACGCTCACCCCACTTGAGTTTCGTGCGGAGGACGGAGAAGAAGTCTTTCTGCGGAAACCGGACCAGCCTGATGCGCGAGGCGGCTTTGCGTATCTCGACCGTGTCCCGCTCACGGAGCCCGACACCGATCTGCCCGTCGACCGTCGCCATGACCTCCTGGTCGGCCAGCAGGGTCACTTCGATCTGGTCCGCACCCGGCAACACGATCGGGCGGTTGGTCAGGGTGTGTGAGCAGATGGGAGTCAGGACGACGGCGTCCATCGTGGGAAAGAGGATCGGCCCACCCGCAGAGAGCGAGTAGGCGGTCGATCCGGTCGGGGTCGAGATGATGAGGCCGTCAGCGCGATACGCGGTGGCATGGCGGCCATCGACGGATACCGAGAGGTCGATGATGCGACTCATCGCGGATTTCGTGATGACCACGTCGTTGAGCGCCGCATACTCGCACACCGGGTGGCCGTTGCGGACGACCCTCGCGGCCAGGAGCATCCGCTCTTCGATGGTCATCCGGCCCGCCAGGTAGGCCTCGAGAGCGGGGAGCATCTCATCGAGCGTCGTGGCGGTGAGGAACCCGAGCCCGCCCAGGTTCACTCCGAGGAGCGGCACGCCCAGGTCGCCGACCGCTCTGGCCATCGAGAGGAGGGTCCCGTCGCCGCCGAGGACGATCAGCAGATCCACCTGCGACGGCAGCTCCGCCTTGCCGGCTGCCGCCGGGACCTCGGATGCTAGGTCAGCGGTCTCCTTCTCGAGCACCGCGCCGAGCCCCTGCGCGGAAAGCCAGGAAAGCAGCTCGGCGATGACACCCCTGGCGCGGGGCGCGTCCGGCTTCGCGACGATGCCGACTCTGGTCACGCAAGGGCCTCGACGCTCCGGCTGATCATCGACTCCAGGTCACTGGCAGTCCGGCCGTGCGTCGAGAAGTGCAGGAAGAACTCGTGATTGCCTTTCGGGCCTCGCAAGGGGGAAGCAGTGACACCAAGCACATGCCAGCCTCGGAGCACAGCATAACGCGCCAGTCGCTGGACCGCAGCCCGATGCTGGGCGGGTTCGCGAACAACGCCGCCCTTGGCGACGTGCTCGCGTCCGACCTCGAACTGCGGCTTCACGAGCGCGACGACCTCGCCGCGAGAGGCGAGCACGCCGAACACCGCGGGCAGGATCTTCTCGAGCGAGATGAAGGACACGTCGATGACCGCCAGCGTCGGCTGATCGCCGAAGACCCGTGGATCGAGTGCGCGAGCGTTCGTGTGCTCCATCACGACGACTCGCTGATCCTTGCGCAGGCGCGGGTCGAGTTGGCCCGTGCCGACGTCGACCGCGTAGACCCGCGCGGCGCCGTGCTGGAGCAGACAATCGGTAAATCCGCCCGTGGAGGCGCCGACGTCCATGCAGACACGCCCGGCGACCTTGATCGGGAAGGTGCTCAGGGCGTGCACGAGTTTCTCGCCGCCCCGGCTCACGAACGGGCTGCGCGCCCGGACCTCGACCTCGGCCCCCGGGGCTACCAGGACGCTCGCCTTATCCACGAGTTGGCCGTCAACGAACACCTCGCCGGCGAGGATCTGGCGGGCGGCCTTTTCCCGGCTCTCGATCAGCCCCTTGTCGACGAGCAGCTTGTCGATCCGAACCTTCGCTGGACGTTTCATTACGCGCCTCATTATAGGCGAGCGACTCTCCCGGACCGCATCAGAAACAGCAGGGCCATGCCGGCCAGGAAGCCCCCGATGTGGGCAAACCAGGCGGTTCCGCCGGCCTCGCCCCCGCCCCATGCCGTCGAGCTGAACGTCAGGATCCCGCTCAGGAACTGGATGACGATCCAGAAGCCGAGCACGATCAGCGCCGGCCAGCGAACGACCCGGGCGAAGAATCCAAAGATCACCAGCATGTGAACGCCCGCGAACGGGAAGAGCAGGATGTAGGCCCCCAGCACGCCGGAGACGGCGCCGCTCGCGCCGATCATGGGCACGGAGGATCGAGGGTTCGTGGCGACCTGGGTCAGTGCCGCGGCCACGCCGGCCACGAGATAGAGCGCCGCGAAGCGCGCGTGTCCGAGCGTGTCCTCGACGTTGTCGCCGAAGATCCACAGATAGAGCATATTGCCGCCGACGTGAAGCAGTCCCCCATGCAGGAACATCGACGTGAAGATCGTCGCGATCGGGCTCGGGAAATCTCCCGGCACGGGACACGCGCCGGTGAGTCGGCACGGGGTCGCGCCGAACTCGAAGACGAACGCCTCCGCGGCCCGCGCATCGCCGCCCATGCCGATCGAGGCCTGATACAGGAACACGAGCACGTTGAGTCCGATCAGGCCGATCGTGACATATGGGACGGTCGCGCTCGGGACGTCGTCCTTGAGCGGGATCATCAGCGTCCCGGCTGGAGCACGACGATGCTCGGCCGCGTCAGATAGCGCTCTGCGGCACGCGCGACGTCTTCGGCCGTCACCGCATCGAGCGCTCGGGCGTAACGGTCCGGAAAGTCCCAGCCGGCCCCGACCGTCTCGAAGAAGGCCATGTACCACGCCAGGCGCGCGTTCGTGCGCCGATCCATCGCGAGCTGGCCGCGCACGTACGCCTTGGCGCGCGCCAGCTCGTCGCCGTTCACCGGTGCTTCTCGCACTCGCTCGAGCTCGCGCAACACGCCGGCCTCGGCCGCCGCGGCGCTGGCCGGCGCCGTTCCGAGGTAGGCGACGAAGAAGATGGGGCCGGTGCGGTACGGCGTGAGCACGCCCGTCGAGTACGCGAGCCCGCGGCGATCCCTCAGCTCGACGAAGAGGCGGCCCGCCATACCGCCTCCGAGCGCCGCGGCGAGGACGCGGACGGCCGGATAAAGGGGATCCGAGAGGCTAGGACCGAGATAGGCGACGAGAATCTGCGCCTGCTGAGCCGGGCGGGTGATCACCCGCCGCTCTCCCGACGGCTCGGCGACGGTGAGCGTGCTCTGGGCGTCCGCCCCGGAGCGGACCATCTTGCCGAAGAGCCGCTCGGCCGCCTTGATGACGCGCTTGCGTTCTATCTGGCCGCTGACGGCGAGCACTATGCGGTCGGGCTGATAGATCGCGCGGTAGTGCGCGAGCAGATCGGCGCGCGTAATCCGCTCGATGCTCTCCTTGGAACCGAGCTGGCTCCGGCTGTACGGATTGGTCCCATACAGCTCGCGGAGCACGGCATCGACGCTGAACCAGAAGGGCGCGTCAGCGCGCGTCTTGATCTGGCCGAGAAGCAGCCGACGCTCCTTTTCGATCTCGTCTGCACGCAATGACGGCAGCAGTGCGACCTCGGCGACCAGCCCGAGAAGCGTCTCCCAATGGCGCGCGAGCGCCTGGCCGCGCACCTCCGCGGTCTCGACCTCGCCGTTCGCGTCGAGACTACCGCCGATGTCTTCCGAGCTCGTCGCCAGCTGCACCGCCGTGCGGCGGGCGGTGCCGCGAAGCATCGCGCGGTGGAGAAAGTTCGTGATGCCCGCGGTCGATTCGACTTCGAAGCCAGAGCCCGCGCGAACCTGCAGCGAGACGGCGACGACGCCGACCGCGGGGTTCTCGCGGACCAGCACTGTCAGTCCGTTGGGCAGGACGTGCTTGGCGACCTGAGGTTCCTGTGCCTCGGCGCTCCCGGCCGCGAGGATCAGCGCGAAGAGCGCGGAGGCAAGCAGGACTCCGAGGCGATTCATCGAGCCTGAGGAACGAATGCAAGCCGTCCGTAGCGCTCCAGATCCAGGTAGCGCCGAGCCGCGAGGCGGATCTGATCGGGTGCAACCGACCGCAGCCGATCGATGTACGCGAGCTCTTCCGAGAGCCGCCACACCGTCTCCGCATGGCCGAACAGTCGGGCCCGCCCTTCGGCGGTCTCGTTTCGGAACTCGTGGTCGGCCTCGGCGCGTGTGATGGCCCGGCGCAGCTCTCCGTCCGTCACCCCCTGATCGCGGATGCGCCGGATCTCGCTCACGACCTCGGCCTCGGTGCGGGCGAGGTTCTCGGGCTCGAGCTGCGCGATCACGGTGATCACGCCACCCGCCTCGAGCGCCGCGTAGTCCGAGCCCACCGAATTCACGAGCGCGAGCCGCTCGCGCAGCGACTGGAGCAGCCGGGACGAGCGCGATTGCCCCAGGATCGAGACGAGAAGCTCGACGGCCGGCGTGTCGGCGTGGTCGAGCTTGGGACCGAGCCAGCCCATTCCGAGGTAGGCCAACGTTCCGGGCCGCTGGACCTCGGTCTTCTTCGGCGTGAGATCGGTGGGCATCGACTGAGGGAAGCGCTGGGACCCACTCCGCGGTAGCCGACCGAGGGTGCGCTCCGCGGCGAGGAGCATCTCGCTCGTCTTCACCGGGCCCACGACGACCAGCGTGAACGACTCGGGAACGTAGTGGCGCCGGTAGAACGCGAGCAGCGTCTCTCGATTGAGCTTCTGGATGATGTCGGCGTTGCCCAACACTGGACGGCCGTAGGGATGGCTGTCGAACACCATGCTGTAGAGCTGCCGCGCCAGGTGCCGCTGCGGAGTGTCTTCGCTGAGCCGCATTTCTTCGATGACGACTTTCTTCTCGAGCTCCAGCTCGGTCTCGTCGAGGATCGAGTTGACGCTGATGTCGGCGAGCATTTCGATCGTGGCAGCGGCGCGCGGCGCCGGCAGCACCGCGTGATAGAAGGTGAAGTCGAGCGAGGTTCCGGCGTTCACGCGTCCGCCGACGCCCTCGACGTCCCGGTCGATGAAGCCCCTCGAGCGAGTCGTGGTCCCCTTGAACAACATGTGCTCGAGATAGTGCGCCAGACCAAGCTCCGCCGCGGTCTCGTCCCGACCCCCGGCACGCACCCACAACTGGACTGCAACGACTTCACTGGAGGGGTACTCTTGAATGAGGACGCGCACCCCGTTATGCAGCACGTGTCGCGTGGGCGCCTCGACCGCGGGAGGAGGCTTGACGCTGCCGGTGATCGAGCAGCCGGCGAGGACCAGCCCGCACAGCCAGAAAGGCAGGAAAACTCGCGGTATCCCGAGCATATCGGGTGTCAGGCTACCACAGCCGAGTCGCCGGGCAGAATGCCGCACCCCCAGTCGACGCGGTACAGGGCACAACGCCATCCGATGACGTTGACAATTCCGAATAAGTAGCTTGTTTCATTCGTCCTTACCTGGACAGCCTCATCTGGCACCGCGGTTGCTCCTTGTCCCTTCGAGAGTTGCTAGCATCAACTGGACCTCAACGCCGAGGGGGGTGACGACGGATCGAGCTGGTCACGGGTGAAGCGATTGAAGCCACTCCAAACGAACCGAGAGGGATGGGAAGACTGATGATGAAGAGATTTTTCGCGGTAATCATGAGCGTGGCGGTCGTCGCGGTCATGGCGCCCGTCGCCGACGCGCAGTCGCAGTGCCCGGCCGAGGTCGGCCAAGCCAAGGCGATGCTCAGCAAGGTTTCGAAGGCTCAGGACGTTCAGGCTCCGCGGTCACTGGCCGGCTCGCGCCAGGACATCCAGGCTCCGCGTAGCGGCCAGGACCTCCAGGCTCCTCGCGGCCAAGATATCCAGGCACCCCGGTCGCTAGCCGGCTCGCGTCAGGACATCCAGGCCCCGCGTAGCGGCCAGGACATCCAGGCGCCGCGCAGCGGTCAGGACCTCCAGGCCCCGCGTAGCGGCCAGGACATTCAGGCGCCGCGCAGCGGTCAGGACCTCCAGGCCCCGCGTAGCGGTCAAGACATCCAGGCGCCGCGCAGCGGTCAGGACATTCAGGCCCCGCGTAGCGGCCAGGATATTCAGGCGCCGCGCAGCGGTCAGGACCTCCAGGCCCCGCGTAACACCCCGCAGGCCCCGCGTGCGGGTCAGGACATTCAGGCCCCGCGTAGCGGTCAAGACCTCCAGGCTCCTCGCAGCGGTCAGGACATTCAGGCCCCGCGCAGTGGCCAGGACATCCAGGCGCCTCGTGCGGGTCAGGATCTTCAGGCCCCGCGGTCGGTCGCCGGTGCCAAGGCTTCGAGCGGTGATGCGGCGAAGCTGGTCCGCGACGCCGAGGCTGCGTGCAAGGCCGGGAACATGGACGCCGCGAAGGCGAAGGCCGTCGAGGCGATGGGGCTGATGAAGTAAGTCTCCGAATTTTTGCGGTACGCAGCAAACAGGCTCCAGGGGTCACTCCCTGGAGCCTTCTTTTTGTATTCCGCGCGGTATAGAATTTTGAGGATGCGCAAGTGGATCGCGAGCGCGCTGCTTCTCGCGGTTCCCGGTGTCGCGGCCGCGGCGGTGCCGTCGGTCCAGGAGGTCTTGCTCCGAGCGAAGCCCGCCGTCGCGCTCGTCGTCTCGGAGGTTGCGACCGCGGTCACGGTCGCGTGCCCGGGGGGCGGCACGCAGCAGGTCACGCCTCCGCCCCTTCGTGAGACCGGGACCGGCTGGTTCATCAGTCCGAGCGGCTGGGTCATCACGAACGGCCACGTCGTCTCGTCGGCGCACCAGCCCAAGCAGGACATCGGTCGCGAGTTACTGGAAAGCGCTGTTCGTCAGGCCTGCGGCGACGTCAATGACCGGGTGTTCGCCGCCGCGGTCGCGCGGGCCAAGACCAAGGTCGACCCGTCGATCTCGGTGATCCTTTCCAACGGCATGCGATTACCCGCGACTGTAGCCAAGTACAGTCCGCCGGTCGCCGGCGAGAGCATGTCGGGACGAGACCTCGCGCTCTTGAAGCTCGAGACCGCTGACATGCCGACGCTGACCCTGGGTGACTCGTCGAGCACCAAGATCGGCGACAAGCTCTACATTCTGGGATTCCCGGGCGTCGTGCTCAGCCATGAGCTCTTGAACGCCTCGGCGAAGGCCGAGGCGTCGGTGACCAATGGCGCGATCTCCGGCTTCAAGCAGGACATCACCAATCAGCCGGTGATCCAGACCGACGCGCCCGCCGCGTGGGGCAACAGCGGTGGACCGGCGGTGGGCTCCAGCGGAGAAGTGCTCGGTGTCTTGACGTTCGTGCCCCTCGAATCTGGCAACCAGGGCACGCTCGTCCAGGGATTCAATTTCGTGATCCCGTCGGTCGCGGTCCGCGAATTCCTGAAAGGTACGGACGTCAAGCTCGACGAAATGAGCCGCTTCAACGCCGCGTGGCACGCGGGCCTCGAAGACTTTTTCGCCGGCAGCTATGGACGCGCTGAGCAGCACTTCGTTGAGGCGAACCGACTTCTCCCGGATCTCACCGACGTGCGCCGCATGATGGCCGAAGCGAAAAACCCGCCGCCCCGCCCCTTCCCGTGGATGCAGATCGCCGCGGCCGTGGCCGTGGTGGCCATCGCGGTGGCCGGCGTCCTGCTCGTGATGCGCTGGAGACGCAACCGCTATCGTATCCGCCCCGCTGAAGTGATGCGGCTCATCGAGGCCTCGCCGGAGGCGCCGCCGATCATCCTGGACGTCCGCGACGGCGCGACGTACGCCAAAAGTCCGGTCAAGATCCAGGACGCGCGCCACATCGCGCCCGAGGAGCTCAAGACGGGCGTCGGTACTCTCGACGTCGACACGAATCGCACCGTCGTCGCCTATTGTTCCTGACCCGACGAGGCGACGAGCGCCCGGGTGGCGCTCCAGCTTCGCGAGGTCGGCTTTCGAGACGTGAGGATCCTGAAGGGCGGACTCAGCAGCTGGGCGGACGCCGGTCTGCCCCTCGACGCGAAAACCGCGGCGAGCTCCGCCTGACGAGCGCGTGTCTACGCGCCGCTCGACCGGCCGCCGCCCAGAAAGTGAACGTGCACGTGGTAGACGACCTGCCCGCCCTCGGGGCCGCAGTTCACGCGCAGCCGATATCCGCGCTCGGCCAGTCCCTTGGCTTCGCCGATCGCGCGCGCCGCCAGGAGACAGCGCCCGAGAACCTCGGCGTCGCCGCGCTCCATCGCCATGATCGAGCTGAGGTGGCGCTTGGGCACGATGAGCAAGTGGATCGGGGCCTTCGGGTAGATGTCCTTGAACGCCAGGACCGCGTCGTCCTCGTACTCGACGTCGGCGGGCGTCTCACGCGCGATAATGCGGCAGAACACGCAGTCCGTCACGAGGCTCCTCCCGACGCGCCTGCTATACTAGCGCCGCTCGATCAGCATTTGGAAAAGGAGCGCGGATGGGAACGTGTCCCAAGTGCAAGCGGAAGATTCGTAAGAACGGTAACCACATCAAGCTCGGCTCGACCTGGTATCACAAGGCATGCCCGCGGCGACGTGCCGCTCACGCCAAGGCGTAGCGCTCAGGCGCACTCCGAGTCCTCGCGACCTCGCACCACTCAGACCGAAGTACCGTAGAGTCCGATCGGACGCTTGACGTACTGCCCCTGCGGCTCGCCCATCACGGCGCCGTCGCGGAACACCGTGCGTCCCCGCAGGAGCGTATGGGTCGGCCAGCCTCGAACCCGCATGCCGGCGAACGGCGTGAAGTCCTGGGCCGAGTGGAGAACCTCGGGCGAGACAACGTGCTCGCGAACGGGATCGAGGACGACCAGGTCGGCGTCGCCGCCAACCGCGACCGTGCCCTTGCGCGGATAGAGACCGAAAGCCCGGGCGGGGTTGGCGCTGACCAGTTCCACCACCCGCGTCAAGGGCAGGCCGCGCCGCAGATGCCCTTCTGAGATGAGATAGGGATAGGAGCAGCGCGGTTCCGCCGAACCCCGGGAGCGCCTTCCAGAGGTCCTCGCCCTTGTCCTCCTCTGCGCAGCACGCGTGATCGCTGACAACCGTGTCGATGCGGCCGTCCTGCACCGCCTGCCAGAGCGCTTCGCGGTCGACCTCGGTTCTGATCGGCGGATTGACCTTACCGACGATGCCGCCGGCCGTCGCGTGGGTCAGCGCCAGGTGATGCAAAGTCGTCTCGAGCCGAATGTCGAGATGAGGATGCCGGCGCCGGCCGTCGGCGCCGCTCGTGACCGCCTCGGCGCTGGAGAGATGGAGTAGATTCACGGGGCAGCGCGTGGCGTCGGTCAGCACGAGCGCCTCGGCGATCGAGAGCTGCTCGGTCAGCGGCGGCCGCGCGCGATGGTAGCCCTCGAGACCGCCGGGACCCGAGCGCTTCACTTCCTCGATGAACACGCGGATGAGCTCGGCCTGCTCACAGTGCAGGCTCAGCGAGACGCGACCATGAGCGCCGTACTTCCCCGCGGCGGCGGCGACCTGCCGCATGAGGAGGTAAAGGTGGCCGAGGTCGTAGGTGTCGGCCATCGTATAGGCGCTGCCGCGCGTGGAGTCCGAGGTGAGATTCAGGCCCTTGTAGAACATGTAGTACTTGAACGAGCCGACCCCCTGCTCGCCGACGAGCCAGTCCACCTCGCCGAGCTGCTCGGTCGTCATCACGCCGATGTGGTACCCGAAATCGGTATGAGTATGGCCGACGGTCGCGGCGACGACCTCGGGGAAGATCGTCCGGTAGAGACCGCTCTTGTTCAGGTAGTTCTGTCCCGTGCGGAAGTAGCTGAGGACCGTGGTGACACCACCCGCCAGCGCGGAGGCCGTCTCGCTCCGGGCGTCGGTCGCGAGATCGCGGTAGATGCCGATGTGGAAGTGCGAGTCTATCGCGCCCGGAAGCACCAGCTTGCCGCGGGCGTCCACGACGGCGTCGGCGTCGCCCGGCGCGATCGAGTCGACCAGGGCGGCGATACGCCCGGCTCGGATGCCGACATCGCAGCGCACGGCCCCTACGTAGGGAACGACCACCGTGCCATTCAGAACGGCGGTATCGTAGCGGAGCATGGCAAGGGAGCGAGGAGAGGCGGGCGGAGCGGTCCCGTCAGTGGGCGTTGAGCGCGGTCGAGATGACCCACACGAAGTCGACGATCAGCGCCGCGACGAGAATCACCGTGCCGATGTTCAGCCAGAGCCCGATTCCCTTGTCCATCGACTCCCTCCGCGATGAGTTCTGAGCGCGACCGTAGCATATTCGTCGCGAGTCGACAAAGTTCGGGGCGGCGAGCGGTCCGCGCCGCGGGCCGTCGCGGGGGTGGGCCCCGCCGGCCGAGGCGCGGCTAACGATCAAGGAGGGGACGATGAGGCTGCGTGGCAAGGTGGCGCTGGTGACCGGCGCCCAGCAGGGTATCGGACGCGCCATCGCTCTGGCGTTCGCGCGCGAGGGGGCGGACGTCGGCGTGAACTATCTCGACGATCACGGCGCGGCCGAAAAGGTCGTCCAAGAAGTCCGCGAGACCGGCCGGCGGGCGGTGCTCGTGCAGACTGATGTCGCAGAGCCGGCCGGCGCCCAGTCGATGGTCGCGCAGATCGCGGGCGAGCTCGGAGGCCTCGACGTGCTCGTCAACAACGCGGGCGTCTATCCGCGCGTGCCCTTTCTGGAGATGCGCGAGAGCGAGTGGGATCTCGTGCTCGACGTCAATCTCAAGGGCGGGTTCTTCTGCGCCCAGGCGGCCGCGCGCGCAATGATCGCCGGCCGGCGTCGGGGCTCGGTCATCAACATGGCGTCCCAGGCAATCCGCGGCGCCGTGCGGGGTGTTCACTACTCGGCCAGCAAGGGCGGCGTCGTCGCCATGACCCGCGCGATGGCGCTCGAGCTGGCGCCCTACGGGATTCGCGTGAACGCGATCGCGCCCGGGCTCACCGACACCGCGCAACCGCGCTACGGCAACACCGAGGAAGAGCTGACGGTGATGGCGAGCGCGGTGCCCCTCGGGCGCATGGCGAAGCCGGACGACATCGCCTCGGTCGCCGTGTTCCTCGCCAGCGACGACGCGCGGTACGTCACCGGCCAGACGGTGCACGTGAACGGCGGCTCGTTCATGCCCTGAACGCGATGGACGCGTGGAGCCTGATCTCCCTGGCCTTGCTCGGCGAGAAGATCTCGGCGACGTGACCCCCGTGATTCGGCGGATCCGGCCGGATGAGGGGCCGAGGTTGCGAGCCTTCCGGCTGCGCGCCCTGGCGAATGCGCCGATGGCGTTTGGCTCGACCCTGGCGAGAGAAGAGGCGTTCACCGACGATGTGTGGCGTCAGCGCGCCGAGCGTGGGGCCTCGGGGCCCGACAACGTCACGTTCGTCGCGGAGCACGATGGCCAGTGGCTGGGGATCGCGACCGGTCTCGCCAGCGACCCTGATTTGCCCGACGACCCTCGGCCGGCGCTCGTTGGGATGTTCGTCCTTCCAGAAGCTCGAGGGCGCGGTGTCGGCGCCGCGCTCGTGAACACGGTCGTCGACTGGGCCAGGCAGCGTCCAGCCACGGCTCTCTGCCTCTGGGTGACGGCCACGAACGACCCGGCCATCGCACTATACGAGAAATGCAGATTCAGGCGGACCGGCGAGAGCAAACCTTTGGTCCACTCCCCCGCAGTCGCGTTGTTTCAGATGGTGCACGATCTAGTCTGATCTGGCTCTCGATCCTCGCGATCATCACGCTGTCGTAGATCACGACTGCACTACCTCGAGGAGTTCTCCGCCTGTTCGCGTGGTACCGAAAGCTGCATCTCGATAGTGAGTGGGCCTGATCGCCTCGGCGGCAAGGCGGGCGAGCTAGCCCGAACGACCGTTCCCCATGAAATACCGTCACTCCCGATCGCGTCTAATCGGATGGGAGGATTTACATGGCTCGCAACAGACTCGGCCGTCTGGCCGCTTCGCTGTTCGTCGTTGGAGCGATCGCGGTGAGTGTTGCTGGATGCGTTCTCGTGCCCGTGCCGGCCCCTGTGGCTGGCCCACCCGTCATCGTGGCGCCCCGCCCCGTGTTCGTCCCGAGGCCGGTATACGGCTACGGCTACTACCGGCCCTACTACGGGCGAGGCTATGGCTGGGGTCGATGGTGAATGGGGGCAGGCCGGGGCCTGAACTAGCTCCGGCCTCCCCACTTTCTCGATGGGCCCTTTGGCAAAACTTACCGTGTAAGACGTTCGCCGGGAGCGAAACAACTCCCCTGCCCCGGCTCTCAAACCGCAGGCTTCGGCGCTGGCACATCTGATGCTGCCTGGACCAGGATTGGCGCGCGCAAGGTCGCGAGAGAGCATGAGCTTCATAACGACTGTCACATCAACCGGCGACCGATCGAGACGCCGACCCTCCACAGCGTCAATCCCCCGCGTCTGTTCGGCTCGCAGCGCGCGCTCGAGTCCGTCGATTTCACCGAGTTCGAAAGGAAGGAAGACGATGCACGCGATTCCCAGACGCTCGCTGTTCGCGGTCGCGATCGCCGCCGCCATCCTCGTCATCGGCTCCTCGCACCCCGCTCTAGCCCAGGACGTTCAGGTCATGCTGAGCGGGAGCCAGGAGGTACCGCCCGTCACATCGTCGGGGTCGGGCAGTGGCACGATCTCGATTCGTGACGACAAGACCGTGAGCGGTAGCGTGACAACCACTGGCGTGACCGGGACGATGGCGCACATTCACAACGGCGCCGCCGGCAAGAACGGGCCCGTCGTCATTCCGCTCACCAAGACCGGCGACAATGGATGGGCCGTCCCGCCCGGAGCGAAGCTGACCGACGCGCAGTATGCGGCGTTCAAGGCCGGCGATCTCTACGTGAACGTGCACAGCGCCCAGCATCAGGGCGGTGAGATCCGCGGGCAACTCAAGCCGTAGACAGCCCGGGCCGGGCAACACGAGACCGGTGAAGAAGCAACGCGAGACGGCGACGCCCCGCTCGGCACGCCCGGCGCCGAAGACGGGGCTCGCCGAGTATCGGCGCAAGCGCGACTTCCGGCAGACGCCGGAGCCGTCGGGCTCCCCGTCTCCGTCACGTCGCGAGCGCGACCGCGTCTTCGTCGTCCAGAAGCACGCGGCATCACGGCTGCACTACGATTTCCGTCTCGAGCTCGACGGCGCCCTCAAGAGCTGGGCGGTCCCCAAGGGTCCAAGCCTCGATCCCGCCGACAAGCGCCTGGCGATGCACGTGGAGGATCACCCACTCGAGTATGCGAGCTTCGAGGGCACCATCCCCGCAGGCGAGTACGGCGCGGGCTCGGTGATTCTGTGGGACCGCGGCACCTGGCGGCCCGAGGGAGACCCACAGGCGGCCTACCGAGCTGGCGCGCTAAAGTTCTCCCTCGAGGGAACGAAGCTCCGTGGTAGCTGGGTGCTCGCGAAGATCCGCGGCGGACGCCAGGACCGGAGCGGACACCGTAGCTGGCTCTTGATCAAGCATCGCGACGGTGAGGCGCGCCCGGCACGGAAGTTCAACGTGCTCGAGGCGCGACCCGAGAGCGTCGCGAGCGGACGAACTCTCGAGCAGATCGCGTCTCCGGTCGAGCCGGTCGTCGCCGGCGTCAGGCTCACGCACGCCGACCGCGTGCTCTATCCATCGCACGGCACGACCAAGCTCGACCTGGCGCGCTTCTATGAAAGCATCGCGGAGTGGATCCTGCCCCATCTGAAGGATCGTCCGACGGCGCTGGTCCGCTGCCCCGAGGGTTCCGAGGGACAGTGTTTCTATCAAAAGCACGGCGGGCCCTGGGCTCCCAAAAGCATCCGCCGGGTGAAGATCGAGGAAAAGACCAAGGTCGGGGAATATCTCGTCGTCGATTCGCTCCCGGCACTGATCGGTCTCGTCCAGATCGGAATACTCGAAATCCACACGTGGAATTCGGTCGTGCAGCATCTGGAGCGACCGGACCGCGTCGTGTTCGATCTCGACCCCGGCCCCGGCGTCGAGTGGCGCCGCGTCGCCGATGCCGCCCGGCTCGTCCGCGAGCGTCTACAGAAGGTCGGGCTCGAGAGCTTCTTGAAGACTACCGGTGGCAAAGGGCTGCACGTCGTCGTGCCGCTGCGCGAGAGCTCGACCTGGAGCGACTGCCGCGCCTTCGCCCGTGGTCTGGCCGAGGATCTCGAGCGCGCGGAGCCCAAGACGTACGTGGCCCGCATGGCCAAGGCGGAACGAAAGGGCAAGATCTTCATCGACTACCTGCGCAACACGCGAGGAGCGACCAGCGTCGCCGCGTTCTCGACGCGCGCGACGCCCGAGGCGCCGGTCTCCGTGCCCCTCGGGTGGGACGAGCTCACGCCGCGGCTGCGTTCCGATCACTACACGATCGCGACCCTTCCGCGGCGCTTGGCCGACCTCAAAGCCGACCCGTGGGCCGCCTACTGGACACTGCGCCAGAAGCTGCCGGCGCTTCGATAGGTCCGCGTTCTCAGCTCTCCAGGGATTCCCTCGACCGGTCGAGGGCTTCGTCCCACTGGCCCGCGATGTGATCGAGCCAACAGACGGGCCACGAGCGCGAGCCGCGTCGGATCGCCGAGGGCCCCTGCCGACGCGCAACCAGAGAGTTGCATGAAAGCTGTACGCCGGATCGGGTCGATCCGGGTGTTCCGCTGCGAAGCCTTGTCGTCACTCAGGCGCGGGGCATTCCGACGGCGCGCAGCATCTCGGGCGAGAACTGGGAATAGTACGTCGAGTCGAGCAGCAAGTCCGAGGCCTTCTTCAAGAGGGCGCGACTGAGAACCTGGAAGCTCGGGTACGGCGACCGCCGCGTGCGAATGTTTCCAACACGGAAATTGCTCTCCGGATGCGCCTCGAACGCCTGGAGCGGGCTCAGCTCGCTCTCCGCCATTCGCACATTCAGTCGCGCAACGAACGCCAGCAGAGCGGGAAGACTCTGTCTCGAATCCGGGTGAATGACGAATAAGGTCTCGCGATGCCCGGCCGTGGCGTCCTGTGCGAACTCTCGCACGAGGGTCATGATCTCGCCGTCCGGCTCGAGGGTGTCGTCCAGATCGAAATGCCGAACCTCGAACCGGATGGTTCGCTTGAGGCGGGCCGCCCGCGCAAAGGGACACACCGGAAGCCCCCCGAAGATCTCGTGCGGCTGCTCGATGAACTCCTCGGACCACCTGACGACCGCATCGATGACGGCGATTGCATGGCCGCTACTGGCTAGCGGTATTGCCTGTCGCACGAGTGAACGAGGCAGCAAGCGGTGTGCCATTGCCCTCGCGACCTGCCGCCGGTGCGTCGCCCCGATCGCGCATGTGGTACGTAGTGTGCACCCGTCTAAGCTCCATGCACGAGCGGTTTCGGAGGTTTGCGCGCCGCAGCTCGGAGATCGTCGGATCGGCGGAAGTGTTTCTGGCGGCGTGCGCCGCGATCGTTGTCTGGGGCGTGCTCGGCCCAACTTACAACTTCTCCGATACGTGGCAGCTCGTGATCAATACTGGGACGACGATCATCACGTTTTTGATGGTTTTCATCATCCAGAACTCCCAGAACCGAGACGCGAGGGCAATTCAGCTGAAGCTCGACGAGCTCATTCGCGCGGTCAAGGGAGCTCGGACCGGGATGGTGCGTCTAGAGGAGCTGACGGATCAGGAGCTGAGCGCGCTCACCGGCGACTTCGAGAAGCTCCGCGCTCGACTGGCGGCGACCGGGCAAGGTCCGAAGGCCGACTGTTCTCTGACTGACCCGCCCGCATCGAATGTGAGGGCCGAGGGCTCAGGAAGCGTCGAGTAGATCACGCGGCCGCGCTTCGGCACGCAAGAATTACTGGGAACCTCTCGCAAGAGTTACCCGTCGAGCTGAAGATATCAAACGCTCGCCCTTCCTGGATCGGACAGGGACTGTGACGCACTCTTCCGCGATAGATTGCCCCACCACGCCGGAGGTACAGGTTGTACCGCTCGATCAGGAAATGATCTCGGGTGCCGGCGGGCGCGCTCCCGGCAGCGGCGCCGAGCACCCAGTCGACGTCCAGCTCTGCGTCTCGCGCGCCCTGTCTGCGCGACGAATACTCCGTCCGAGGCCCTTCGTTCGCTCGGACATGAAGCCGGGAAGTAAGGCAATCCGTAGAGGAGGCGCGCGGCACTCACGGCCAGGAGTGACGAAGCATCCAGCGAGAAGAAGTAGATGCCGGCCTCACCGTCGGCGGCTCGCACGTACGTGCGTAGATTCGTCTCCAGAAACCGAGTGGCGAGCACGCGTGGTATTCCCGCGTGGTCGAGACTCGGCGACGGGAAACGGGACCAACGAGACGGAGGCTTGACCGGCGTAGAGACCCAGGTCGAGCTGACGCGGCACGAGACGACGCAGCGCCGCGGCGGGCACGGGCCAATGTATGAAGAGCAGGTTACGCCAGCGCTGGCAGCCGACTGGCCGGGGGCTCGAGTCCGAGAAGGAAAAGCTCACGATAGCAAGAGCATCGTGGCCGGTGGACGAGAAGCCGCCTATCCGGCATCTCGTCCATTGCGCTCACTACAGGACGATCTCGATCTCGGTGAGAACGAATCGTCCGCCGCGTTCCTCGAACCTCACCCTGACCAGGTCGCCCGACTGGAGCTGGTCGGCGATGGGGATGTCGTCCGTCCAGAAGAGCCTGGTACCGTTGTCGAGCGTGATGACTTTCTGCGTCATCTCGATAGCCTTCACCCTACCCTGCACGTCGTTGGCCGCGGCGAGGCCGGTCCAGAGCAACACGCCGAGCGCGAGTGTCCCCGCTAGGATAGTCGGCTTCATATGTTCTCCGAGTGTTCTCCGAGGTATGAGACCTCTGTAGCGTCCGACGCGGAATGCAGCAAGGACGCTGCCAGCCTGGCGGCGACGTGAGGCCGCGGGAATTTCCAGGCGATACACACCATGAGGCGAACGATGAAGCAAGAGAGGGTGGAGAAACTACGCGTCCATTCTTCACACATCGTGTAACCTCGCCGTTTCTCGAACGATGGGAGTGGATCAGTGCAAGCCGCGATGACGTTCCCGTCGGAGCGCCACAGCGCCGAAGTCGTTCGGGCACGTCGCTTGCACAACATTCGCGTCATGACGGGTGCTAGCCACCTGACGCGCGGAGCTGTTCTCGGCCTGGTCGGCGGTCTGGTGGCGGCCGGCGCGATGAGCCTCGCCCATCGAGTCGCGAGGGCTATCGCCCCCAAGGCCGAGGCTGCGCCGGCATCACGGGAAAAGGATTCGACGATCAAGGTCGCATCCGCGATCGCGAGGCAAGTCGGCTACGACTTGACCGAGGACCAGGAGCCGCGGGCCAGCTCGATCGTCCACTATGCGTTCGGCGCGGCGGTCGGCGCGTTCTATGGCGCGGTTGCGGAGATCGTGCCGAGAGTGACCGCGGCGGTGGGATTTCCCTTCGGTGTGGCCGTCTGGCTCGGGGCTCACGTCGTGGCCGTTCCCGCGCTGGGTCTCGGGGACCCTCCGACGCGTCGGCCCATTCGTGAAGAAGCCGAAGAATTCGGGTTGCACACCATCTACGGCGTGACGACCGAGCTCGTTCGGCGGCGACTGCTACTGCTTCGCCTGGCCTGAACAGGCGCGGAGGAGGAAAAAATGAGTGTCATCGGCTGGATAGTCTTCGGCTTGATCGTCGGAATCGTTGCAAAGTTCGTGATGCCGGGACGCGATCCCGGGGGGTTCATCGTCACCGTGCTGCTGGGCATCGCGGGGGCGCTGCTCGGCGGCTATCTCGGGCGGGCGGTCGGGTTGTACCGAGAGGGCGATCCGGTAGGCTTCATCATGGCGGTCGTGGGATCGATCGCGGTGCTCATCCTCTATCGCGTGGTCGCCGGGCGACCGCGCCGCGCCTGACGGCTCGTGCTACGAGACACATTTACACGGTAAATCCTTCCCTCGCCCGCGCCCGTCGGGCGCTGTGGCGGACGATCACTCAAAGATGGAAACCTACGACGCGGTGGTGCTCGGGGGCGGCTCGGCGGCAGAGACCGTGGCGAAGACCCTGGCGCGAAACGGGAAATCAGTGGCGGTCGTCGAGGAACGACTCGTTGGCGGCGAGTGTCCCTACTTCGCCTGCATGCCCAGCAAGGCGATGCTTCACTCGGCGGAAATTCGCCATCAGATCGCGGTGGCCCAGACGGCCGGCGCGGTAAGCCATCCGCTGAGCCTGGACGATGGACGAGTCGCGTATCGCGTCGCGGCGGCCCGACGCCACGAGATCGCCGACCGCCTCGACGACTCCGACAGGGTCCGAGAGCTCCAGGAGCTCGGCATCGCTGTCCATCGCGGGCGCGGACGCATCGTTCGGCCGGACGTCGTCGACATTGATGGGCGAGCCATCGGTTGGACCGACCTCGTCATCGCGGTTGGGAGCGTGGTCGACATTCCCAAGATCGAGGGATTGAATCGCAAGGCGATCTGGACGAGCGAGGACGTCTACACGTCGACAGAGCTTCCCGACTCCGTGATCGTGCTCGGCGGCGGACCGGTGGGATGCGAGACCGCTCAAATGCTGGCGCGGTTCGGTTCAAAGGTCACGATCGTGCAGAGCGCACCGCGGTTGATCCCGGAGGAAGAACGAACCGTGGCCGGCGCTCTTGCCGACGTCTTTCGCCGGGACGGCATCGACGTGCGTCTCGACAGCAAAGTCATCCGGGTGGAGCTGCGCGGGGACGCCGCGGTCTTCCTGAGCGACGGGACGCGGCTGACCGCGACACGGCTCGTTGTCGCCACCGGACGCTCTCCTCGGACGGAAGGACTAGGCCTGGAGACCCTGAACATCCGACCCGGCGGCGGCGGATTCCTCGAGGTGGACGAGCGGTGCCGAGTCCGAGGCCAGGCGCACGTGTGGGCGGCGGGCGACATCACCGGCGTCGCCCTCTATACGCACGCGGCGAAGTATCAGGGGCGCGTCATCGCGGCGAATCTGCTGGGTCGTGAGGCGCGCGCAGACTATCGAGCGATCCCACGCGGCGTGTACACCGAGCCGGCCGTGGCGTGCGTGGGACTCTCGTCGCACAAGGCGACGGAACGAGGGCATGACGTCGTGACCGCCTCCATGGAGGTGCGTCACACCGCCCGTGCCGATGCGACGGGATTGAAGGCGGGGTGGCTGGTCCTCGTCGCCGATCGGAGGCCGCGCACGCTGATTGGAGCCGCCGCGATCGGCCCACATGCCGAGGAATGGATCGGCGAGGCTGTTCTCGCGATCCGGGCGCAAATCACGATCGATGTGCTGACAGACGTCGTCCACGCATTCCCGACGTTCAGCGAGACCTATGAGCCGCCGCTGCAAGAGCTGGCGGCGATGATGGATGGCGGCCGATGAAGGAGGCAGGCTTCATGCGAAGACCCCTGAAGACGATCGAAGGCATCCGGGCGCAGATGGCGTCGTCGAAGAAGTAGCCCGGCGATGAGGAAGAACAGGAAGGTAGCGAAGAAACGACCCCAGGGCCGGACGCGTTCTCGCCCCAGGTCGAGAGTGCGCCCGAAAGGCGCCGATCGGCCGTCTTCCGCCCCGGAGCTCGGGTCGGCGACCAGCGAGCTCTTGCGTGAGTTGTCCGAGCATCACGGTGTGAGCCCTATCGATAGTGGCGGCGACGTCGACGCGGACTGGCAGCGCGCGCAGAGCTCGGGAGAAGAGGCCGTCTGCGGAAGCGTCGCCACGCCGGATCAGGACGTCGTGGACGAGCTGGCACGCCCGCTGGGCGTCGAGCGGTCTCCCGATGCTGAAGTCATCACGTCCGACGAGATCCTGAGCGCGAGAGACCGCCGACGCTGGCGAATCGAGCAACAGACCGACGAGGAGGCTCGAGACGCCGATCGCATCTGAGGTCGCGACCGGATCGGCTCCGAGCAAAACATTAGCGGCCGTCGACCTCGATAGCGCAAAATCCTCGTCGGTGACCAGCGACGCGACGCAGCTTGCGCTCTGGATCAAGCTCGTCTACACGATGTTCGTCGTAGTCCTGGTTCCGATCTATTTCAAGCACTACGGCCCGGCGAATTTCCTCTGGTTCTCGGACGTGGCGCTTCTGGGCATGGTGCCGGGATTGTGGGCGGAGAGCCCGCTCATCGTGAGCACCCTGACGGTCGCGGTGGCGCTACCCGAGACGCTCTGGAATCTCGACTTCTTCGCGCGCCTGCTCACCGGGCGAGCCCCGCTGGGGATGGCGACCTACATGTTCGATGCGAGCTTGCCCCGCTACTTGCGAGGACTGTCGCTCTTCCACGTGGTGTTGCCCGTCCTGCTGGTAGGGACGTTGACGCAGATCGGCTACGACCCAAGGGCGCTATTCGTCCAAACCATCCTCGGAACGGTCTTGTTTCTCGTCTGCTACACGCTGACGAACCCGACGGAGAACATCAACTGGGTCTTCGGGCCCGGTAGCAAACCTCAACGCCGGTTCTCGCCAAGGGTCTACCTGGCGATGATCATCGTTGCTTTCCCGGTGTTCGTCTACTGGCCCACCCATCTCGTGCTCGTGAGGCTCTTGCCGCTGGCGCGTTGAGGGAAGGGAGGCGGCGCCGGAGACCTCCTTGGCTCCGGGGCTCGACGTCCGGGGGGGGCGCCTTCGGAAGTGTAGGACCCTGGCGGTCTGGCGTCGGATCGCCAGACCGCCACGCTCGACGCGATCAGCGCTCCGCCGTCGTGGGGTCGATCATCGTTCGAACCTCTGAGACACGGTTGGCCGGAAAGCCGCCCTGCCGAGCATGCTCCCGAACCATCGCTTCGTCGGGCGCGATGTAGACACAATAGATCTTGTCGTCTGTCACGTAGCTCTGCACCCACTGGATCTGCGGCCCCAGCTTGTCTAGGACCGAGCACGACTTCTCCGAGATCGCTTGCAGCTCTTGCCGTGACAGCTTTCCCGCACCGGGCAATTCTCGTTCGATCACGTACTTGGGCATCCTTGCACCTCCTGTGTCGGTAAGTGTATGTCGACCCAACCCGCCGGGGGGCAGGGCAAACTGTACCGTGGCTCAGCGCCATGAACAACGGGCGATTCGTCGTGATCGTGCTCGCATCTCGGGCAAGCGTCCACGAGCAGCGCGGGCATTACGCCCGAATCGCCCCTCGAATCTGTCCGACTCCGGCCGGCGTCCTACGTGACAGAAGACGCGCACGAAGCGCTCGAGCGGGAACACGGAGGCGGAGAACATTATGGCGAAGCTTGATGGAAAGATCGCGCTGATCACGGGCGGCACCAGTGGCATCGGCCTTGCGACGGCGAAGCAGTTCGTGAACGAGGGCGCCTACGTCTACATAACCGGGCGGCGCGCCCAGGAGCTGGCGGCGGCGGTGAAGGAGATCGATAGAAACGTCACCGGGGTCCAGGGAGACATGTCGAACCTTGCCGATCTCGATCGCCTCTTCGCGCAAGTCGAGCGGGAGAAGGGCAGGCTCGACGTCGTATTCGCGAATGCCGGTATCGCGCAGTATGCCCCTCTGGGCAAGATCACCGAGGAGCACTATGACTCCATCTTCGATGTCAATGTGAAGGGGCTCCTCTTCACGATACAGAAGGCGCTTCCGCTGATGCCGGACGGCGGCTCCATCATCCTGAACGCGTCGATCGTGGCCAGTAAGGGACTGCCGGCCAATAGCGTCTACAGCGCCACCAAGGCCGCCGTGCGTTCGTTCGCGAGGACATGGACGACCGACTTGAAGGATCGGCACATTCGCGTGAACGCGGTGAGTCCGGGTCCGATCCTGACGCCAGGCCTGCATGACCTGGTGGATTCCACGGGCGCGGGCGAGCAACGCCTGAAGATGCTTTCCAGCACCGTTCCCCTCGGCCGGCTCGGTGCTCCCAGCGAGATCGCGAAGGCCGTCGTGTTTCTCGCTTCCGACGACAGCAGCTACATCACGGGAACGGAATTGTTCGTCGATGGCGGCATGGCACAGGTCTAGAGGGCGCTACTCTATTCCCAGTGTTACGTGGGGGCTGTCCATCAGGTAAATACCTTTAGGGCTCATACCGATCAGTGCCATGGGTTGCCTCACCGGCCGGTGCTAGACTTCCCGCTCGGTAGCCCATGTCTGCGAACACGGTGCCCGTCCTGGCCACGCCGCGCCTGCACCTCAGAGCGTTGCGGGTAGAAGACGCACCAGCCATCTATGCGTACGCTCACGACGCGGCGGTGGCGCGCTTCGTGACCTGGCCGCGGCATCGATCACTCGACGACGCGACCGCCTTCCTCAAGTACGCCGCCGAGGCTGTCGCCTCGGGACGCGAGTTGCACTGGGCGCTTGCGCGCCGTGACGATGATGCCCTCGTAGGCGCGGCGGGGGTCAGACTCCAAGGGCATCGTGTCGAGTTGGGCTACGCGATCGCACAACCCCACTGGGGGCGTGGCTATGCGACGGAAGCCGCTACCCGGATCGTCGAGTGGAATTTCGACAATCCAGGAGTCGTCCGCGTGTGGGCCTATTGCCATGTCGACAATGCCGCTTCGGCGCGAGTGCTGGAGAAGGCCGGTATGGTGCGCGAAGGACGGCTCAGCGCTTGGGTTGTCTTCCCGAATCTCGATGGCGCGGCCGGCGACTGCTGGTGCTACGCGCGCGTGCGAAGGTGAATAGCGAACGTCCGTTCGTCGGCCGTGGTCCGTACTACACTCCGGCGAGTCTTTCCCAACCGAGGTGGGCATGCGCCTGATCGGGCTCGCTCTGGCACTTGATGTCGCGCTGCTGGTGGTCCTGTCGGGGTGCGCGCAGCAGGCGAAGCCGTCAACGCCGTCCACAACGGCGCAGCCGGAGTCGCCGACTACACAGCCCACACCCCCAGCCATTCCGGAGCAGACGACGACGCCAACGGATTCAGCCGGGACGTCGGGGGCTCCGCAGAACCTCGATGAATTCACGGACGAGCCGGCGCTCAAGGACGTGCTCTTCGAGCCCAATCGCGCGGACATCGTCCGCGACGGGGCCAGCATCATGGTGGGCAACGCCCGTTGGTTGGTCGCCCGCTGGCTGGTCGACAATCGCGACTACTTCGTGCTCCTCGAAGGCCACACGGACGCCAAAGAGGCCCGCGAGGACAACGCGGCCCTCGCAGAGCTGCGGGCCAAGGCGGCCGCCAGGTTTCTCATGGCGATGGGCGTGCCCGAATCGCGCCTGCTGACCGTCAGCTTTGGCTCAGACCACCCGGTGTGCAAGGACAGGTCGGACGCGTGCGCCGCGAAGAACCGACGCGTGCACTTCCGTGTGAAACGCCCGTGAGCGACCGCGCCGATCGCCTCGAGCCCATCGTGAAGCTCACCGACGCGCCTACCGCGGACGAGGAGCATGCGATCGGTTCCGGGTTGGCGCGATTCAACGAAGAGCAGAGCGGGATCAGGGACAGTCGGCCGTTGGCGGTGGTCGTTCACGACCCTCAGACCAACCAACCAGTCGGCGGCCTCACCGGCCGGACGTCGCTCGGTCTACTGTTCATCGACCTCTTCTTCATTCCAGCCAACCTGCGGCGCGACGGACTCGGCAGTCGTCTGTTGCGGCTCGCCGAGGACGAAGCTCGGCGGCGTGGCTGCGTCAACGCAGTCCTGTACACGATCAATTTCCAGGCGCCGGCCTTCTACGAGCGGCACGGCTATCGCATCCTCGGCAGCGTCCCATGCCTTCCACCGGGCACCAGCCGCATCTTCATGACGAAGCCCCTCACGTAGCGTCGCAAGCGGTAGCGGCTCAGAAGCGGACCCTGACACCGCCCCAAACGGCGACCGGAGCTCCCGGGGCGACGAACCTCTCGACGGCGATAGGATCGGCGAAAGCGTTGAAATTCAGGGCACCCGCTGTCGAGTAGTGAGCGTTCGTCACGTTGTCGACGCGTCCCCACAGCTCCACGTGCTTGATCGGAACGTATCGGACGGCCAGATTCAGCGTGGTGTAGCCGTCCAGCTTGGGCTGATTGTTCCCGTCGTCGCCGCGTAGATAGCTCCCGGACGCGTGGATGACGTTCGCGCCCGCGAAGACGCCTTTCAAGATCTCGACCTCCGCTCCAACCTTGACGTTCTGAGCCGGGATGCCGGGGATGTGGTCACCGGACTGAACTCGGACGCCGTTGGGATCCGTGACGCTCGCCAGCGTCTCGCTGCTCTGGTAAGTCGCATCGACATAGGCGTAGCTCAGATAGTAGCCGAGCCGCTTCCACCTCCCCTGCAGTCCGACCTCCACGCCCTGGCGACGGGTCTTGGCCACGTTCTGGAAAAAGCCAGCCCCTCCCGTCTCGGCAACGATGAACAGGATGTCGTCTTTCAAATCGGTGCGAAAGAAGGCGAGGCTCCACGCGAACGTATCCCCGAGCGGCACCTTACCCCGCAGGCCGAACTCGTAGGTGCGCGCGATGACGGGGTCGAGCGGCGGATCCGCGACGAAGGCGCTGGGGAGTCGGCAGGGAGCGTCGGGGGCGGCGCAGGTGAGCTCGGCTGGGGTCGGAGCGCGGAACCCTTCGCTGTAGGAGAAGAACGTCGTCAGACTGGTGATCGGTTGATAGGTGAACCCCACGGCCGGGCTGAAGTGATCGAAGTTGTGGTCACTGTCGAGAGCCGGATTGCCGCCCGAGCGGTCGCGGATGCTGATGCTCACGTGCTGAAATCGCCCTGCCAGCGTGAGCCCCAGCCGCGGCAAGATCTCGAACGTGTCGGCCAGGTACACGCCGAAGTTCTGTTGCCCGGTCCTGGCGTCAACGTCGGTCTCGAAGTCACCTGTCCGGACGGTGCCGACGCTGTGTCCCTGGCGCACGAAGTCCGACGGAGCTTCGCTCTGAGCGAAACGAGTGGAGTGCCCATCGTAGGCGAAGCCCAGGGTGAACCGGTTGTCGCGCTCGAAGATCTTGCCTCGGTGCTGCAGCTGCAGCGTCGCGCCCCAGTCCTGGGTGCGCGTCTTGGTGATGCGGTCCTGGCCCTCCGCCTCGAGCTCCAGATTGCCGGCGAGGGGGTTACCTTGGGCGTCGAAGAACCCGACGGCAGAGCCCCGGCATAGCCCGAGGTGCAGAGGGCGCCGGTTCGCCGTGAACACCTGGGTATCGGCGACGTCGTCGACGCAGTTGACCTCGGCGTCGCCGTTCAGGGTCTCGCGGGTGTAGTTGCGGTAGAACACGTTTCCGGACAGCAGCACGGCGTCCGACAACCATTGACTCCCCCGCAGATTGACCAGGTGCATGACGTTCTTGGTCTGGTCGGGGAACGTGTGGACGGCACTTCGATCCACGGCCAGCGTGCTCTCGGGCACCAGCCCGTTACCGACGAGCTTGTTGTTGGCGAAGATGTAACTCAGCTCGAGGTCGGACCGGGACGTCCGGTATCCCACCTTGGCAAACAGCTGGCGCAAATCGGTGGGCGACTCGTCGCGCCAGCCGTTCTCGCCGAGAACGTTGAACCCGAGGAACCAGTCGAACGGGCCTTGCGAGCCTCCGTATGCACTCTCGACGGTCCAACGTCCCCAGGAGCCCCCGGAGGTACCGAACTCGAACCCGGGAAAGTCGAAGCCGCGCTTGGTGCGCATGGAGAGTGCGCCGCCGAGCGTATTCAAGCCGAAGAGCGGATTGGAGCCGGGAATGACGTCCACCCCGGAGATGGCGAACTGAGGGATGAGGTCCCAGTTGATCGTGTCCCCAAAGCCATCGTTGAAGCGCATGCCGTCCAGATACACGGACAACCCGATGGGACTACCCGTCAGGGGTCCGCCCAGAAAGCCACGATAGGTGAGGTCGTTCTGCCAGGGGTTGCCCTGGGCGCCGATCGTGTTGACGGAGCCGAAACTGCGGAAGAGCTGCTCGGGCAGATTGACGAGGTTCTGGTTCTTGATGTCCTCGGCTGTCACCCGTTGCGCGTTACCGGGATATTTCTCGAGTGGGACTCCCAGAGCCGGGACCGGCGTGGTGCCAATGACCTGGACCGGAGGGAGTTGAATGACTTCCGATGGCGGTGTCTGCCGTGTCTCGGAAGGAGTCGACGGCGCCTGCGCGGCCACCGGTGAGGTGACGACGAGGAGCAGCACTGCCGCGCGCGGGAAGGCGGAACGCATCTGTGTCCTCCCCTGATAACGGTATTGGAGAAGCCGCGCAATGCCCAGATGGCCACGAA